>Ga0213860_10000020_pt1 | contig 56509 bp, 106 predicted proteins | sample PICome_3_FD_160118 | JGI IMG/M metagenome (GOLD analysis project Ga0213860, IMG submission 160118) | Coastal seawater microbial communities near Pivers Island, North Carolina, United States - PICO550 | ecosystem: Environmental > Aquatic > Marine > Coastal | place: USA: North Carolina...
GTGAAGTTCAAGAACGCATACAAAGAACTGGAGAAGGTGACAAAGAATTACCATACTGCAACTAATGAGCGAGAGTCTCTGGATGACATTGAACTGGACGATGCACCAGTCTCACTGAAGACTACGTATTCACACCCCTCTCGTAATGTGTACTACAATACCCAAGATGTGTGGGACATGGTAGATGCACCGCAAGAAACGCCAGACAAGAAACGCGCACGTCTCAACGATGTATCCCCACAAGAATGGGACCGCGTTGCAAAGGCTGTTTACAAATTGTAAAAAAGTTCTTGACACGAGTGGTGGACTCGTGTATAGTATGCAGTAACACATGGAGAGTTGGCTGAGTGGTCGAAAGCGGCGGTCTTGAAAACCGTTGAACCGGAAGGTTCCGTAGGTTCGAATCCTACACTCTCCGCCATACACACAGTTGAGAGATATATTATGAACAAGTTGACGATGACACTAGCATCTACTCTAGTTATTTCCGCATGTAGCGGGGGAGGGGCGGAATCACCTGTACCCGTGGAACCCGTTACGTCTACACCCGTAACCACACCAACGCCTGACCCTAAGACGGTCGCAAAGGACGAATTGTTTGAGTTGATGGGTACGCCCGAAGACTTCATCCTACCCGATAGTGATGACTTCGATAACATCCCCCAAGACCCAAGTAATCCTATTACCGCAGAGAAGGTCGCACTGGGTAAGTTAATCTATCACGAGACTGGTATCACCGAAGGTGAACTCGCTTCCAGTGAAGGTACGTTCTCGTGTGCGTCATGCCACAATGCGCAGAACGGATTCAAGTCTGGTATCCGTCAGGGTATCGGTGAGGGTGGTATTGGATTTGACCATCGCATGGTCATGGAAGGTGTAGACCTTGCAGACGTTGATGTACAACCAGTAACATCCCCTACAGTACTGAATACCGCATTCCAAGAAGTGATGCTTTGGAATGGTCAGTTCGGTAATGAAGTGGGTGGTATTGTGAACATTGGTATCGACCCCGACCGTCACTTCACAGAAGGTACACCGAAGGAAGCAAACCTACGCAACTTTTCCGGACTAGAGACGCAGGCAGTCGCAGGTCTTGGTGTGCACCGTATGGGAACGAATAATCCAGACTCACTACTACGCACCAACGAGACGTATCGACAGATGTTTGAGGACGCGTATGGTGTCGCAGAACCAGACGACATGTTGGAAGCAGCCGCACTCGCAATTGCCGCGTACGAACGCACTGTTCTTGCAAACGAGGCACCATTCCAAGATTTCTTGCGAGGTAACGACGACGCGATGACAATCGAAGAGATTGAAGGCGCAAAGGTGTTCTTTGGTAAGGGTAACTGTAACTCGTGCCACACTGGGCCCGCACTATCTTCACCTACAGGTGCTCTTGCGGATGATGTGTTTATGACGGTTGGATTCCATGACCTTGATATCTGGGAAGATACAATTGGTGAGGTCAACGATGCGACACGTGAAGGTCGTGGTGGATTCACTGGCGATGACATGGATAAGTACAAGTTCAAAGTACCGCCACTTTACAATCTTATAGATACAACAGTCTTCGGACATGGTGCATCGTTTAGTAGTGTGGAAGACGTGGTGCGATACAAGGTAGACGCAGTACCACAACACCCACAAGTTGACATGCACGAGTTGGACTTCCGGTTTATGCCGGTGGACTTGACCGAAGACGAAATCGCAAACCTAGTGTTGTTCCTTGAGAACAGTTTGCGTGACCCTAACTTGATGCGATATGTCCCTGAGTCTCTACCCAGCGGCAACTGTCCCATCAATAATGATGAGGTGTCACGTCAAGAACTTGGATGTGATTAATTGATTAGCGGATTTAGCTCAGTTGGTAGAGCGAAACCTTGCCAAGGTTTAGGTCGCTGGTTCGAACCCAGTAATCCGCTCCAATTTAAAATAGTATAAATAGGTTTAATGGGGCGGTAGCTCAGTAGGGAGAGCGTCTGGTTTGCATCCAGAAGGTCGTGGGTTCGATTCCCTCTCGCTCCACCATTTTAACGATTTCCTCATGGGATGCGGGGCCGGTACTACTAAGACGACGCAAACGCGATAATTTGTAAACCGTAGAATCTCTCAACTACGCGCATGTCCACCTTATGCCGCGGACGGTGAGTGACAGAAAGTCACGACAAGTTATAGAGTCTAGTAAACATAACAGTACCCTTCGGGCCCCGCATCCATGAGGAATCTTTTGTTTTGCTATTGACAAGTGAGAAATATTATGTTAGAATTCCTATTATACTTTTTTGCCGCAGTGGGTATACTCACTTCGGTTTCTTGGGTTTTCCTTTGGGTGATTGTTCGACATGAACTGAAGGCACTTGAGAATATTAACCCTGTAATTGATTTAGACGATTTGTAATGATATTTGAACATGTCCCCGTCGTGTTGACGGAAATGAAAACGGAAAACCATAACGGTCGCCGTGAGTACAAAACACCGGAAGGTATCAACCTTCCTTCTATTACTACTGTACTTTCTATCCTATCGCGAGAGTCTATTGCCAAGTGGCGGGCCCGCGTAGGACACGAAGAAGCGAACCGTATTTCTCACCGTGCATCAACACGGGGAACCGCAGTACACGCCATCGTTGAGAAGTACATCAACAATGAAGAGAACTTCAGAGATGGATACACTCCAGACATTATTAGTAGCTTTATTGATCTTAAGCCCATTTTGGATAGCCGTATCGGTCGAGTATATGCACAGGAGGCCCCTCTCTACTCAAACCACTTGGGAGTGGCTGGTCGCGTCGATTGCATTGCTGAGTTCGACGGTCGTCTTTCTGTCATTGATTTCAAGACTTCCATGAAACCTAAACGGCTCGATTGGATTAAGAATTATTTCATGCAAGAGTCAGCCTACGCAATCATGTGGGAAGAACGTACGGGTCAACCAATCACTCAACTGGTTACAATCATTTCGGTTGACAACCACGAACCACAAATCTTCATTGAACATCGTGACAATTGGGTACGTCCACTACGTGAGACAATTGCGCAGTACAACGAAGAAAACTCTCATAACGCCCTTGACATATAAATAGTATCTGTTATACTCAATGATGAGTAAGAGGATACTAAGTGGCGCAGCCAAAAGACAGAGACACTCTGAAGGTCGAGCTTCAATTTGCCAACTTCGAGGTGGTAGATGGGAAGACCAGCAGGACGGTCATAATACAACTACCGAAGGGTGCAGACCGTGTGGATGCGCTACTCAAGGCAGCGGATGTATTAAGTGACTATAGTGCAAAGTACAACGACAAAGGCGGTCAATCCTCTATCGGCCGAGTCGAGTGTTCTGGTTCCTACTACGTCGAATGCAAACATAAAGGTGGTGGCGGTTCCGGTGCGGGGTCTGATTTGACTGCTCTTGTTGAATCTGCGCAATGCGTTTACCTTGCAGTTAAGTACAATCAAAAAGGAGTGTACACTGCAGCGAATATGGATGCGGCAAAAAGTAAGTACGATGTCACGGAGAGACTAGACAACATCAAAACGAAATTACCAGAGAAATGGATTGTCTCAAGTAAAAAAGGTGCGGATAAACTGGCTGAGAAATTCTCTAACAGTATGAAGAACTACGTATGCCATCGTGGTAGTAGTTGGGTCACCGGATTAGAGAGTCACTGGAAGACCTTAAATGTCGCTGCAGGGAAACCATTCGGTGATATCAACAAGTGGTCCCCTGCGGATATCTGGTTAGTGTCTACTGCGGGTGCACGTGTTGACCTAACACAAACAAATTCACTCATAGAACTCAATCAACTCCTAGTAGAACAGTACGATGCCAAAGATATTATTGGCGTGTCTCTGAAACAGATACAGACACCAACCGCACGTTTTGGTGAGTTGAATATGACCAGTGCACGTAAGGAATATAAGTTCGAGTCAAGCACTCTAGGTCTACGTGGTTTCTGGTTGTCTCAGGATGGTTACATTTACTTTGCAGGACAGAAGATTCAGTTCCGTAAGTTCGGTTCAACATGGCAGGGAGAACTAAAGGGTCAGTTCGCAAACATGGGTAAGGTATCCGGCGGCCCAGTCGCAAACATCGTAAAGGACGTGTTTGATGTTGAGATGATACCTCAACGATTGTTGAAGGGAAGAACTTCCGAGAACGAAGAGCAGTTTTATGAGTGGTATAAAAAGGTACCATATACAGACGACATGACAAAAGTCGATTTTTTAACAGAATTAAAAGGCAAGGACCAGAACTGGTACCTATCTAAAATTATGACTGTCCAGTTGTTCGCCATTGTTGAAAATGGTACTGAGGCGCAAAAGAATGCGTTTACCTCTGGGCTCGTCAACTATGCAGGGTCGGAGTCAAGACTCTCCGGTCCTTACTGTAAAGTTTACTGAGGTTAATTATGGCACAATATAGTGTACAACAACAAAAACATCTGGGTCATGCGACTGATATACACGAAGTGGTGATGCTTGCGGACAAGTTCGGTAATATCCTGAACACGTTTGGTTCCGCATCTAATATTTTTATCGCCGCAGGAGCCCTTGAGGGTTACTCGCACATCAACAAGTTTGGTGCGACAGATGGCGACATCACTGCGGGAACCGTCTGGGACGGTAACTCAGATAGTGACTTATACCCATACCCTGCCGCAGGTGCGGTCAATGTGATTGGTGTGTCTGGTCCTGAAGACGACGGTAAGATTGTCGAGGTTCAAGGTCTGGACGACAGTTACAACTTGGTTGTGGAAAACATTGCAATCGGTACTGGATTCTCAGGTACAATCTTCTCTCGTATCTTCCGTGCACGTATGGTAGACGCAGACAACACTCAGGACATCGAAATCCTACAGGGCGGTGCACTCGCTGCGAAAATCCTAGAAGGGTTGGGTCAGACGTTAATGGCTGTCTACACGGTTCCTGCTGGTAAGACTGCATATCTGTTAGACCTACACATGGGTTCTGACAAGGCGTCAACCAACACTGCGATGACCTATCGTCTGTTCGCAAGACCGTTCGGTGGTGCGTTCAACATCAAAGGCAACTTCAACGCGGCTGGTGGTCAGAGTTTGGATATCAACTATCCGGTACCATTGCGTTTCGAAGAGATGACTGATATAAGAGTAGATGCGCTTGCTGGACAGGCCACACAGGTTTCCGCAACGTTTGACTTGATACTGGTAGACAACTAATGGAAAATTTTGGTGAATTCATAACGGAGCAGAAAAACACCCACATGACTCACATCGAGGACAAGGTTCTTTACGGTGGAGTCAATGGGACACGCGAGGCGATTAACGCACTGCGTGGTCTGCGTGACATGTTGGCTGGTACTGCGAAGGGTAACGTCTCCGTGAAATGGGACGGTGCGCCTGCAGTGTTTGCGGGAACTGACCCACGTGACGGTAAATTCTTTGTTGCGAAGAAAGGTATCTTCAACAAGAACCCGAAGGTCTACAAGACCGACGCGGACATCGACGCGGACACCAAGGGTGACCTCAATGCAAAACTGAAGGACGCACTGAAGTATCTCCCTGAGTTAGGTATCAAGGGTGTCGTCCAAGGCGACTTCCTGTTCAGCCGCAAAGACCTGTACGGTAAAAAGATCGACGGTCAACGATACGTTATGTTTCACCCAAACACGATTGCATATGCAGTCCCTTGGAAAGAGGCTGCGGAGTTACGTGCAGCCAAGATTGGTATCGTCTGGCACACAACCTACACGGGTGATTCTTTTGAAAACATGAGAGCGTCGTACGGCGTGGATGTTGCGGCGTTCCGCAAGTCACGCAACGTATGGTCACAGGACGCAATGTTGAAAGACCTAACCAACGCAACCATGACTCAACGAGAGACTGATGCGGTAACTGCACTTCTATCGACTGCGGGTAAACTTTTTAATCAGATATCCGGTACGACATTGCGCACACTCGAAGCGAACCCTAAGTTCGCGGGTGCAATCGAAACATACAACAATTCATTCGTACGTGCGGGTGCGTTACTCCCAGACCCAAAACGACACGTTAATGGATTGATAAGTAACAGACAAGCCTATTATAAGAAAGAGATTGCAAGTAAGAAATCTCAACGTGGTAAGGACACGTGGACCGCAAAGATGAAGGATGAAATGGCCTTTTTCTCAGCTGAGAATCGCGCCAGTTTAGAAAAAATCTTCGAACTACAGAAGACCATCGTACTTGCGAAATTAAAGCTTATAAATAGTCTTGACAAATTAAAAACAATCGAGACATTCGTTAAAACCTCTAATGGTTACAAAGTGACAGGTGAGGAAGGTTATGTTGCGATTGACACACTTGGTGGTGATGCGGTGAAACTGGTTGACCGTATGGAATTTTCATACAACAACTTTTCATCTGATATATTAAAGGGGTGGGATTCCGCCCGTAGATAATATGGAATAAACCAATAGAGGACTAATTAGATGACAAAAGTTCTGTCATTTAAACACTTTACTGATGCAGATTATACTACCGACGATGGTAAAGACGGTAAAGATCCGCAAGTATCGTACAATGCGCAGAAGCGCAGAAACGGAAAATACGACGAGGCGTTAGATATCCAACAACGTCGTAAGTTGGCGATTCGCATGAAGAGGCATAAGGCTCGCATTGCAATCGGCCGTAAACGTGCAGCGCGTAAAGTCGCAAACCTAGACAAGTTAAAGGTCCGTGCGCGTAAACAAGCGAGGAAGGCACTATTCTCAAAACTGGTTAAGGGCGTCCCTAAAGCAGATTTGACTATGTCTCGCAGAAAAGAAATCGAGAAGCGCTTAGAAAAACCGGCGATGCAAGCAAAGATTGCACGTGCGGCCCGCAAGAATCTACCTAAAGTTAGACGTGACGAAATCCAGAAGAAGCGTGGTGGCGGTCAGTCTAAATGATTAAGAATTTTTCTCAGTACCTAATCGAAGAGGAGCGTGAGGTATTCTTCACGTTCGGTCGTATGAATCCACCCACCATTGGACATGGTAAGGTAATGGATGCATTGGCGACCAAGTCTGGTAAAGCAGACTACAAAGTATTCGTATCTCAGTCAACGGACGCAAAGAAGAATCCGTTGTCGTATCAAGATAAGATTAAACACGTCCGCAAGATGTTTCCAAAACATGCGCGTAATGTTATGGTTGATAAGTCGGTAAAGACCGCAATCAACGCACTTGTCTCTCTGTATGACCAAGGTTACCGCTCGGTGACTATGGTCGTCGGAGAAGACAGGATTAGAGAATTCGACGTTCTGTTTAAAAAGTACAATGGAGTGAAGGCCCGACATGGGTTTTACAACTTTAAGAGTATTAATATAGTATCTGCCGGTAAGAGAGATCCAGATGCTGAGGGTGTGGAAGGTATGTCCGCATCCAAGCAGAGAGAAAACGCCTCGAAGAATGATTTTGTCACATTCTCTCAAGGCGTCCCAAAGTCAATGTCCAACAAGGATGCACGTAAACTATTCAATGACGTGCGTAGGGGTATGGGCCTGACCGAAGAAAAAGAATTCCGCAATCACCTAACTCTTGAATCAGTATCGAATACCCGCGAAATGTTTGTCGCGGGTGAACTGTTCGAGATGGGCGACACGGTGGTAGTAAAAGAGTCTGACGAGCTTGCCACCGTTACCGTCTTAGGTGCAAACTATGTGATTGTAGAGACACATGAAGGTAAGAGAATGCGTAAGTGGTTAGACGCAGTTGAGCCCCTGAGTGAAGATGTTTCTCAAACACAAATCAAAGACCTAGAGAAATTTGGTGACCGTCTGTTGAAAAAGTTCGACATCGACATCGAGTTTACTCGCCATTTTGCAGACCGCATGAATGACAAACGTAACCAACCACAGATTAAGGTTGCGGAGATTCAGCGTCTGTTCAAGAAAATCGCAAAAGAGAAAGGTCGCAACATCAAGAAACACGGTGACGCAGAAGCCGTACTGAAAGATGTGCAGAGTGACCTAAACCTACCTGTTGCAATCAACTACAAGAACGGTGAGTTCGAAGTGGTCAATAAGACCATCATGCGTAAGAAAGGTTTCAAAACATCGAACCCTGTTGTTGCGTACGAAGGTGCCCGTCAAGACCCAGATATAAAGGACAAGGAAGGCACACAACCTGCACGTTACCATGCGGGATTGAAGAAGTCCACCAAGGACAAGCGCGATGCGCACTTCAAGAAACACGGTAAGAAGGCAGACAATGATGCGTCCGCATATCAACCAGCCCCAGGCGATAAGGGAGCGAAGACTAAACCATCCAAGTACACTAAGTCGTTTAAGGACATGTACGACGAAGACTGTTGGGATGGTTACAAGCAGGTCGGTATGAAAAAGAAGGGTGATAAGATGGTCCCTAACTGCGTCAAAGAAGAACACGGTGCAGGTGAGTGGGGAACCGACAAACTCAAGAAGAAGTACGTCAAAGATACTCCACACATGGAGATTGATGAACGTTCATGGGCACATGACCTTGCACGTCTAGCGTCTAAGACTATCAAACGCAGTGAGTATGAAAAAATCGCAAAGGTTGCGAAAGACATGAAGGCAAAGTCATCACATAAACACAGTGATGGTTACTACGCAGCAGAAGTCATTCGTAAGTATAACCTGAAGGGAATTAACGCACGTGCACTTGCAGACCTTATGAGTGAAGACATTGATGCAGTGTCTAACGTACGTTCCGCAATCGCACGTGAGAAAGAGTTTGATAAGAGAAAACATCAAATGATGTTAAAACGTGCACGTATATCACGCGCCAAGGCTCGTAATAGAGAGATGGATAAATGATTTCGTTTAAGGCATACCTTGAAGAAAAGAGATACTCTATGTATGATGACATGGGTAACTTGGAAGAAGGTCCAGACGGTATCGCAGCGAAGGCGAAGAAGTCAGGTATCTCACCGGATACACTTCGCAAGGTTTATAATAGAGGTGTTGCGGCATGGAAGACTGGTCATAGGCCAGGAACCACACCACAACAATGGGGAATGGCAAGGGTTAACGCCTTCATCGTGAAGAAGAAGAAAGGTAACCTGAACCACGATAAAGACTTAGCATAAAACTTAAAGAGGTTTTAAACAAAAAATGGCAAATCAAATTTTAGCGGGTGCTGTCATTAATGCAGGGCAAGTAATTGCTGGTGTAGACGCAGATAACCCACCAGTAACAGGTTCATCATCAAGTGCTCCTACGGAATACGTGATGATGGGTGCTATGTGGTCGGGTGGTATGACTAATGGTGAGGTTAGAACATTCGACACTTCCGGCACACTTATACAAACGATTGGACGACCAAGCAACATCACATATCCGTATGCGAACTTCGGTAAAAAGATTGCAACCAATGGTGTTAAATTTGCTGTAGGTGCACCAGGCGAAGATGTAGGTGGTGTACAGAACCAAGGTGAAGTTACAATCATGGATATCGATGGTAGTAACCCTATTTCTATTCAATATCAAGATGGTCGTGACACAAGTAGTGGTGATGAAGTTGGTGATGCTTTGGCGATGAATGATAACCATGTGTACGTGGGTGTATGGAAGGCAGAACCAGCAGGTAGAAGTGGTTCAGGTGCAGTTGTTATCTATGACCATAACGGAAATCTTCAGACTACAAAGTATGCATATAATCACGGTGCTTGGAATGGCAGTAACCAGTTCTTCGGATATCAAGTAGAATGGACAGGAACTTATATGGTTGCATCTGCACCACAGGCGCAAAGTGCAAGCAACTCACACTGGGACGGATACTTTGTAGTCTATGACGAAAATCATAACACCAAAGAACAGGTAATACTATCCAACAGTAAAGGTAAAAGATTCGGTGAGAAGATGAATGTCACCGGACCAGAGTGTACTTCTAACAAAGCTGTTCTTAGTTGTAAGGATTTAAGTGTTTATGTTTATGACCTTGATGCGGCAGACATTAAAGGGTCTGAGGTAAGAATTCCTCTATCGTTCACTCCTTGGAACGTAGCGATAAATGACACTTATGTATATGCTTCGGATGGTAGTGCGGATACAGTAAAGGTATTTGACCATAGTGGTAATCATCAATTTGACATTGTACCAACCCAAGATATTTTGGATACCCTTGGTGAGACACTTGGTTCCATGTCCTTCGGTGGCGGTTTAGAGACAACAAATAATCACTTAGCGGTTGTTACTGGAACTAACGGTAAGGTAGTCATGTATAACATAGATGGCACTAATCCTGTTGCATTCGATACGGGTGGTGGTTCATATACTGGTTACTGGCCAGGTGCAATGCAATTCTACACCCCGCAGAGTTAATTTAAAATATGAAAAAGTTTACTGAAATAAGAGAAGCAAGGCGGTCTGCACAAGACCGTCTTTCCGCTCGTGCGGCGAAACATGGTCTTGGTTCTAAGAAGAGACTAGACAAGATTAAGAAGGCTGCTGACTTTTTCAGTAAACCACCACCATCGGTGCTATCGTCAGACACCTCTTATAATGAGGGTGATTTGAAAAGAATGGGATACGCAGTAGAAGGTAAGAACGATTACCCTATCTACCACAAGACATATTCAGATGCAATGCAGGCGTCATATGCATTTGCAAAGAAAAAAGGCTTTGAGGTAGACAAGAGCGACATCGATGATAAAGTCGCAACTGGACCAAAGAAACCATCTAACGGTAAGACTAATAGTTTCACCTTGAAGTTGGTTGGTCAAAGGAATAAAAGATTGGCGGTACAGGTAACTAACTTAGATAACCGTCGATACGAGTTAAACTGTTACATAACATAGGACATGATATGAGCAAATCGAAGAAACCGCGTAATAAAAAGATGTCGGTTGCAAAGAAACAAAGACTGCAACAGGCAAGTGATAATAATTACGGTGGACTTAACTTCAATCCCCACAACACTAAAGTAGGAAAGACAGTTAATCCCGTATCTGGTACGAAGGTATTTCGAGGAGCATCAAGAGGAAGTTAAAATGAAAACATTTCAGGAATTGAGAGAAGCAGTGGGTGACGTTGCGATTGCGCACCAAACGCCTTACGGTACTGTTACAGCTACTAAGAGAAACACCAAGGGTATGCGTGGTAAGCAAGACGGATACTCTCTATCTCTAAAGACTAAGAGCGGTAAGGTTGTAGATCTTGGTAGTCACCCAAAACCAACAAAAGCAAATGTCATGTCACTCGTCAAGAATGTGATGCAGAAAGAGTCAGTCGATCTTGAAGAGAACAAGATCTTCTTTGTAAAGGTAGGTGACGGTCGTGGTTCTATGACTATCAAAACCAAGGCAACAAACAGCCGTGAAGCATTGAAGAAGATGCGGTCTGAACATCCAAAATCTAGGGTTTCATTAGACATTAATCAGAAACAAGGTCAACCTGCGGGTGCACTTGAATCAGTGAAGACCGAAGACCTAGTTGATGAGAATATTCAAAGAACGGCAGACCAGTTTGGTGTGGCGAGTCAAATGAAGAAAGGTCGTAATCCTAATGCTAAGGTTGGTGCAAATAGACAAGCAAGACGTGATGCATATAAGAAAGACCTTGCTCGCCGAGGAATAAAGAAATAGTGAAAAAGTTTAAACAGTACGTAGAAGAAGGTTGTTGTGAGGCGTGTGCGTCACTCGACGAAGAATTAGAACTGACCGAGGCAGAGTATCAGGGTAAGACGGTTACCTTGAACAAACCTGTACGTGGAGGCTCTAAGAAGTTCTACGTCTACACCAAGAACGAAAAGGGTAATGTAGTTAAGGTTTCATTCGGAGACCCTAACATGGAGATTAAGAAAGACAACCCTGCTCGTAGAAAAAGTTTTAGGGCGAGACACAATTGTGCAGACCCTGGCCCGAAGTGGAAGGCGCGTTATTGGTCGTGCCGCGCATGGTAATTGATACGTTATAAATAGATGTACCTTTTAACAGTTAAGTCGTTATATGACTTATACAATACACTTTAATGGGTTTAACCGAAAATGGCAGATAATAACAATATCTTACATGAGCATGTGCAACGTGAAGAACAGCGCCTCGCAAGAATCGAGGATAAAATTGATAAGCTTTCTGACGCGATGATTAACCTTGCTCGCGCCGAGGAAAAACTTATTAACATCGACAAGTCGTCACAACAACATTTCGAGAGAATGAACAGATTCTCCCAACGAATGGATGACATTGAAGATGAACTAAAAGAACAAGGAAAGACAGTCAAAGTAATGCAATATATAATTACACTTACTATGACTATTTTTGCTGGTATCATCGTCAAAGTATTTTTTGACGTAGGGTAATAATTGAAGGAGACTGACGATAATGTCAAACATTAATAAAGTTATGGAGGCTTACTTGTCTATGAAGCAGTCGGTCTCTGAGCAAGTTGAAGAACTAGATATCCAAGAGAAGAAAAAACTCGACCCTGTAGACGATAAAGAGAACGATAAAGAGTTCAAAGATCGTGAAGACAAGGACATCGATAACGATGGTGATGTTGATTCTTCTGACGAATATCTACACAAGAAGCGCGCGGCGACTGACGACGCCATCGACGCGAAGAAAAAGAAAGGCGGCAAGAGTGCTGAGATTTCTAAAATCGAAGGCGTTCAAGAAGAAAACCTAGACGAAGGTCTATACACTATCTACGGTACTACTTCAAGCGGTACTAAGAAAGTAATCGGTCGTGGTCGTGGTGATTCTTCTAGTGCGGCAATCTCTCAGTTCCATCAGAGTAATAATGGCACTTTCAAACGTGTATACGTGAGTTTCAGTGCGGTATCAGATTCCTACAATCCTGTGGGTGGTTTGGACCTTTCAGAAACTTTCGAAGACTTCTGGGCCCAGTTGGAAGAGGCAGCGAACCCAAAGGCGAATGCACTTGAGGGTGAAAAGATTGACTCTAAAGAGTCACCGAAGTCTAAAGAGTTTATTGCGAAGCATAAGAAGTCTGAGAAGAAATACGAAGACGACGAAGAAGATGGTCACAAGAAAACTTTCAAGGCGGGCGGTAAAGATATGAAGCAGGCACCTGCTCGCAATGGTGCAGACAATCTATCTAACGGTGATAAGAGTCCTGTTAAGGGAAGTTAATCATGACGATTGAGATCATTGTAGTTGTTGTAGCGGTAGCCGCGGTTATAGGTGTGTGGCTTCGTAATCGTGCAAAACCAAAAGATACGAACATCATACCTAACTATGATCGCAAGAACCTATACTCCATGACCAAGCCAGAACTATTAGATTTGGCAAGTGCCATGGGTTTGGAAGTGCGTGGAATGGATACTCTGACTAAAGAGTTGATTATTCTACAAATTCGACAAAAACGAGGATACTAAAATGATTAAAGCTCCAAGTTGGTGCAAAGACGCGGTCCCATCTCAAAAAGGATGGGTCAATCCAAAGACTGGAGAAGTCTTGAAGGCGGTGGGTCTAACTGACGCACAAATCTCCGAGTGGTGTGCCGCACGTGCACCAAAACCTGTAGAAGTTGTCGAAGACGCTCCTGCTGATGATGAACCTGAATGGGATGATGAATAAGTGATTAGTTTTTTGAAGAAACTTTTCGGTAAGGGTGAGGAAACTCACCCGGCTCCGGAAGAACATATTATCGAAGTATCCTTGGATTCTTTTACCAAGGCGGAACTAAAAGATATCGCAGCGTCACGTGGTATCAAAGTCGATATGCGCAAGCGAAAGGCAGATATAATCGCAACGATTGAGTCTGCGTAAACTCTCCTAGATGTTCAAGTATTATATTTTAACGAGTGCAAGTCTCGCGACTCTTGCACGTCATTTTGACACGTTAAAGTTCAATGATGTCGTCGTCGTAATCAATACGCTCAATGATGAGTATAGAGATGAGGCGGCGGACTTCTGTACACGACATAATATAGAACATCATGTAACAGAATCAGATGGTACGGCTGCAACCGGAAAAAACTCTGTTCTAAGACTATTCTTAGAGAGTGATAACGAATACATGGTTCACGTCGATGGTGATGACATAATCACCAAATATGGTAGGAATCTGTATCGAACGGTTGCTATGCAACCAAACGCACCCGACGTAATCGCACTCTATAATCAACTGCAATTCAGTAGTTGGCGTAAGGGTCTGTGGGACGACCAATACGATTCACTTACAGTAAAAAAAGATGGGTGGTACATTCCTCAACAGCTTGGTCCGCGTTATCCGTGGGACTATAACTTTGACGCCGCGTACGAAGACTTACCCGCAGAGACTATCGCTGCAGGATACATGACTTCATTTAAAGTGAGCCAAAACACTGCACTCCGGTGGGGTAAAGACCGCGTAGACCTAAATCGTTTTTACAAGAAGTTCGCAACACGCAGCGAATGTTTTAGTCGTATGACATTTTTATCACGTAAAGCTGCAGAACTCATGCACTACGACAACAATCTAATTGTAGGTGAAGACGCATACCAGTACCACCAACTCCGCAAACTCGCACATGATGGAGTCATAGATATGCGTATGAGGAAAGAACGATGGGCATTCAGTTATGTGCAGATTGCGGACCGCACCTCAGTTACTCGTACTATATCAACTCATGGTGGTGGAGTTATCGTAAACTACGATTGGATGCGTCCTCTTACAGATGCACTAAATAAACTCGAACCTGAACTACCCGTTGACTATTCATTACCAGAGTTTATTGACCCATACTATGAAGTTAAATCGAAATAACCTTGTTGTCTACGCAGCGAAACATTACTATAGTCCCAAACACATCGACGGGGATGAGTTCTTTGATGACCTAAAACGTTTTAAATACGTAAAGAGGTTAATCAATAGGTACTATACCACAGGAGAGTTATCTCATAGACTCATACTTAATCACCTCATTGTAATTTTCAACGTATTTGGACATGAGGCTGGGGTTGAGATACTTGCACTCAAAATTCCGTTGGAGCAATGGGGTGCACTAAAACCATTCCTAATTTATCTCCGTGCAATCAAGAATGAAGAGATTACGGGAATCGAAATGGATAAATACGTAATAGATTATTTGAGGGCACTGCAGTGGGAATCCTAAAACAAGCCGCAGACGTAGTATACACGATACGTTTTCTAAAGTTACTCGTAACTAAGTTCGAGGATACTGGCGCGTTCAAGGCGGGTATCATCGACAAGGACGGTAATAAGAATAAGGATTTTGATTTAGGCAGAATGGAAAATCGTGATGCCTATCGTGACCACTACACTTCATTTCACCGTCTAGTATTCAACCTGAAGAAAATCATGGCGAAGGCTCCAGGCGGTTCTTCTGTGGTCGCACGTTATGGTGCAGCACTCGCCCTTATCAAAGAACACGGTAATCTCAGCGACAAACAGGTCGAAAGAATTCATACAGAAACCGGAATAGATGTTCTTGACGTACTCGCAGAAAACACCCAGTGGTATCTACTGAGTGATGGTTCTCTGGGCCCAGGCATGTACCGTATGCGTAACGAGTCATTGACTCTAGGTTGTGTTGAGGTACGTAAGGGTGACCAAGTTCGAGTGACAAAGTGTGACCCAACACATCGAACTATGGGTCTGGCCATCTACGAGGGTACTCACATTAGAACAGGACATCGTGTTCTGTTCGGTTCTAACGAAATCACGAGATGAACCTTCAAGAGGAGTCCAGACTTCTTGACCAGTCAATGGTTGAGGATGAAGGGCATTTAGTTCTTACGGAACGCACCGTAGAGACCCTCAAAAGAATATATAAACATACCGAAGTAAAAAGTGTACTGGAGATTGGGTTTAACGCCGGTCACAGTGCGATGGGTTGGTTAGCCTCTACGGATGTGGAACGCTACCACTCAATCGACATTTGTCAGTATGAACACACTGAACTCAACGCGCAACGCATTGAGAACATGTTTCCAGAACGTTTTACTTTTACGAAAATGGATTCGAAAGACCTTGACTTCCGTGACATAATAGGGTATGATATGGTTTTCGTTGATGGTGACCACACCGTTGCAGGCGCGTCTATAGATATACAAAATGTCCGACGTGCAGGATGCCGATGGTTGTTGATAGATGACTATCAGAATTTTTGGTGCCGTGAACTAACTGACCTAATTAATCACTACATTGACAAGGACGCGTTTCCCTATCATTTGTCTGGCATATATCGATACGACAATGCCGACCGCAATACCGGAAAGATGGTACTACTTGGAAGAGATTTATGAAAACTTACGAAGAGTTTAAGAAGCAGTTTGAAGAAGAGTTATCCGTATCTACAGCCTCAGTTGCAGGAGCAGGTAGCGACAAAGACACCGTCGTGGTTAGAAAGAAAGGTGACCGCAAAAACAAACGTAAGGACAACGTCGAAGTTTTGCGTAGGTTACTGCCTAACAAAAATATTTAATAGTAGTTGACTGCCCCGGCCATACTACTATATAATGCTGCTCATAACTGAGAGAAGTACAAGATGAAGATTTTAGACTGTGAATTATATAAAGTCGTCCTTATCGAGAAGGGCGATACACCCGACCTATTCGAGGTCCCAGAACAATACAACGAAGAAGAACTCATCTATGTCCCGCTTGTTGGGGTGCAGACTAATGCTCTTGATGCGTCTCGATTCTTAGTGAAGAATCCTGAGAGTTCATTTAAGAATCATATGATGTGGGAAGGCCTGTTGGACGATTCAGAACAAACGGATTACATTTTCCGTTGTGCACGTAGGTTCCATGAGACTGGTGAACAGATGCTCATTGAGGACTATGAGTTTCAATCAGACGAACCCTTCTATGACTATTCGAAATAACTAGGTAAACCATGAGTGTGACTACTGTACCAGACCGTGATGGTCTGTTAACCGACTACGCCGTCGGTATGTTAAAGGATTTCTATTTTATTGACGGTGAAACCTCTCCGCAAGAGGCATATGCACGAGCGGCAGAGGCGTGGGCTTCCTACAAAGGTGAGATGGACCCGTTACTCGCAAACCGTCTGTATGAGTATGTAAGTAAGAAGTGGTTCATGTTCGCATCCCCTGTGTTGTCGAACGCACCCAAGGAAGGTACCAAGACTCGCGGTCTCCCTATCTCATGTTTCCTAACTTACGTACCAGATACCCTTGAAGGACTGATTGAACACTCCAGCGAGTTGCGTTGGTTGTCTGTCATGGGTGGTGGTGTCGGTGGTCACTGGCGTGATGTGCGTACCGTCTCAGACATCGCACCAGGCCCGATTCCTTTTCTGCACACGGTCGATGCAGACATGATTGCATATCGACAAGGGAAAACGCGCAAAGGGTCATACGCCGCGTATCTGGACGTGTCACACCCAGACATTATTGAGTTCCTAAACATCCGTATCCCTACAGGTGACGTGCAACGTAAGGCACTAAACATACACAACGCAATCAACATTACCGATGAGTTCATGGCCGCGGTCCTGAACAACACGACGTTTGACTTACGAGACCCTAAAGACGGGTCTGTCAAAGAGTCTGTCAATGCACGTAAGCTGTGGGAACGCATCCTTGAGGTACGTTTCCGCACAGGTGAACCATACTTGAACTTCATTGACACCGCCAACCGCGCACTACCGATGTCTCTTAAAGAAAAGGGTCTGCGCATTCACGGGTCGAATCTATGTAACGAAATCCACCTACCTACTTCCGCAGAAAGGACTGCGGTGTGTTGCTTGTCTTCACTGAACCTTGAATATTATGATGAATGGAAAGAAACTAACATTGTCCGTGATCTTGTTCGTATGTTGGACAACGTTCTCCAATACTTCATTGACAATGCGCCCGATAGTATTTCCCGCGCCCGTTATTCGGCAGAAAGAGAAAGAAGTATTGGACTTGGAGCGATGGGTTTCCATTCACTCCTGCAAAAACACTCTGTTGCTTGGGAATCAGACAAGGCGCGAGAGATCAACAACGTGGTCTTCTCCCACATCAACCGTCACGCCCAAGCAGAGACAGAACAACTCGCGAGAGAACGCGGAGAGTATCTCGACGGAGAAGGGTCAGGTAAACGTAACTCACACCTACTCGCCATTGCACCAAACGCATCGAGTGGTGTTATCCTCTCCACGTCACCTTCGATAGAACCAATGAAGGCGAATGCATACACGCACCGTACACGTGCGGGCTCGTTCCTAGTGAAGAACAGGTACCTAGAACAATTGTTGAAGAGTAAGAAAGAAGACAACGATTCTACGTGGACATCAATCATCACAGCAAAAGGTTCGGTGCAACACCTTCCATTCCTCAACGAAGGTGAGAAGGCAGTATTCAAGACCGCCCAAGAGTTAGACCAGACTTGGGTTGTCCAACACGCGGCTGACCGTCAACAATACATCTGTCAAGGTCAGTCAGTCAACCTATTCTTCCCATCTGGGGCCTCGAAGAGGTACGTTAACAAAGTACACTTCAAGGCGTGGAAGGAAGGGTTGAAAGGTCTGTATTATCTACGCACAGAGGCGAAGAACCGTGCAGAGAACGTCAGCGAGAAAGTTGAGCGCGTGGCACTCGAAGATGATAACAGAACCATCCTCTACGGTAAACCAGACTGTCCATACTGCAAGATGGCAACCGAAGAGTTATCTCTTCGTGGTATACCGTTTGATTATGTTGATCTCGATGAGATTAAAAAAACCGCAGCCGAAGTTACGGGACGCAAGGTTACTACTGTACCACAGATATATCTTGAGGGTCGTTACATCGGTGGATATGAAGACCTAATGTCTTATCTAACAGATGAGGCATATACTAATCCAGGCGGTGAAGAATGTCGAGCTTGCGAAGGTTAGTCGTATTCGGTGACAGTTATGTTCAGGGGTATCGGGCAGACCCGAATCCCAGAATTGTAAATTTCAATTTCCCATATTATCTCGCTGATGAACTGGGCACAGAAGTTATCAATTTAGGACATCATGGTCACTCTAACCTAGCGATTGCAAACGACGTTGTGTCTTTCATTCGTAGAACGCCGAAAGACGAACTAAAAGATTATGCGTTCTTAATATGTTTCTCTGACTGGTTGAGAGAGACCGCACGAAACCCAAATGTCAAAGATGCAGATGTGCATCACGCATTAAACGGTATTGTATGGTCTCGTTGGCCTCAGGTCAAAGACCCAGACGAAGCTACACTACGCATAACTACAGAAATGTGTTACCTTGGTTTGAAACAGTTATGTCAGGAATTAGACATACCTTACAGAATGATTAACAGTTTCGACCATCAAAATTTTTGTGATACCCTTGACATATGGGTTCCAAACATGTATGATGATGGTCGTGTTGAAGATGTGAGATTAGGGAGTAAAACATGGAAAATGCAAGGACCATCTGGGGATCCTAACTGGATTGAAAGTGGTAGCTCCTACAATACGTTATTTGACATTATCTTGGGTCATTGGTTGATGGACGATGCGAAACTCGCACCGACACTATATCTTAAAACCCACAAATTAAGAAAATACGATAGACAATACATGGCAGGATGCGGTCATCCAAACATTGCGGGGAATAAACTCATCGCACAGACGCTCGCGCCCTACCTAAAACCAATAATAGGATAATGAATGTCATTACTTAACTTTTCAAAAACATACAAACCTTTTCTTTATCCATGGGCAGTGGACCTTGCGAAGAAACACGAAGAGATTCACTGGATTGAAGATGAAGCAGAGTTATCCGAAGACGTGCAAGATTGGAAAACTAAGTTGACAGAATCAGAGAAGGAGTTTATCACTCATGTTCTGCGTCTGTTCACTCAGTCTGACGTACAGGTAGGTGAGAACTATCACGAACTACTTATACCACGTTTTAAAAATAACGAAGTCCGCAACATGTTATCATCGTTTGCGGCACGAGAGGCGGTGCATCAACGTGCATACGCATTACTAAATGACACACTAGGACTACCGGACGAAGACTTCCACAAGTTTCTTGACTACAAGGCGATGGCCGATAAGATAGATTTTATGAAAGAGGGTAATGTCACCTCTCATACAGGTCTTGCACTCGCGCTTGCGCAGTCAGTGTTCAACGAAGGTATGTCGGTATTCGCGTCGTTCGTCATGCTCCTGAACTTCCAACGATTCGGAAAAATGAAGGGTATGGCAACCATCGTCGAATGGTCCATCCGTGATGAGACCATCCACGTGCAGGGTAACGCAAAGTTGTTCCGCACGTTCTGCGAGGAACACCCTCGTGTGGTAAATGACGAGCTAAAGTCAAAGATATATAACATGGCGGAAAACGCAGTTAGTTTAGAGGACAAGTTCATCGACCTCGCATTTAGAGGAAACGATGTACAGGGGCTCACCAAGAAAGAAGTACGTGCATACATCCGTCACATTGCGGACCGACGCCTACTTCAACTTGGACTGAAACCATTGTTCAATCAAAAGGACAATCCACTCCCTTGGTTGGATTGGGTCCTAAACGGAGCGTCACATGATAACTTCTTTGAGAAGCGTGTGACCGAATACTCAGTCGTAGGTATGGAAGGTGACGATTTCGGCTGGGAGGAAATAGAGTTAGAGGTAGCATAATGGAAACTGTCTATAAAATTGAATGCCCTATATGTGATATAGAGACATCCGTTGAAGTTCTTTATAGTGAAGAACCACCGGCGCACTGTCCTATGTGCGGGGCCGACGCGACTCCAGAATCCAAATATGACGAAGAGTAGTTATGAATCTAAAACAGGTAATACAATCTGTACCGGACTGGCCTGAGGAAGGAATCAACTTCCAAGATGTGACCAGTCTCCTACAGAACCCACAGGCATTCCAACAGAGTGTCCGTACCCTAGTGAACCAAATGGAAGGTCAGGGTTATACGGATATTGTCGCTCCGGATGCACGTGGGTTTCTTTGGGGTGCGCCTGTCGCATTGTACTTGGGTATACCCCTGCACATAATTCGTAAGCCAGGTCGTCTACCACCACCAGTACGTTCCCGAAAGTACAAGTGCGAGTATGCACCACGCACACTTGAAATCAAAACGACTGCACCACTGAACAAGAACAGTCAGGTATGCATCATTGATGACGTGAGTGCGACAGGCGGAACAGCACTTGCCATCACGGAACTGTTACACTCTTTCGATGTTTCTAAAATATCTTACGGGTGCGTGATTGACCTTGCTCACCTTGGTGGCACTGAGAAACTTCGCAGTCAACATATTAAAACATATACCGTGGTGACCTACGATGAGTAGTCTAATCTTTATCGCACTTGAAATCGAAGCACCTAAGATGTCATCGTGGCAGAATGTGCACTTCACTGGAGTCGGTAAGGTTAACGCTGCAATGACTGCGGCACAACTTATCGAACGTCACAAACCAGATGTGGTCTGGAACTTTGGCACTGCGGGCGGTATCACCGTAGATAGTGGATTGCATCGCGTCACACAATTCGTACAACGCGACATGAAGTGTGGCGGCATTGGTTGCAACCCCGGCCAGACACCATTTGAAAATAGAATCGTATTGGGTGAAGGTGATGGTCTGACGTGCAGTACCGGAGACAACTTTGTCTCCGACCCAAACCTAGAAATTCCCGCTGACCTCGTGGACATGGAGGCGTATGCAATCGCCAAGGTCTGCGAACGTGCGGGTGTCGAGTTCCGTTGTTACAAATATGTCAGTGACCAAGCAGACGGAGACGCATCCGCAGAGTGGTCTAAGACTGTCGCAAACGGAGAACCCTACTTCATAAGGACTTACAGCACTTATAGATAGGTGCATGACATGGTTATATGAAGACACGATATTCGAACCCGAAGAGACCTTCCTAGAAGACTACCAAGGGTTCGTTTATCAAATCACTGAACTAGACACTGGTATGAAGTATATCGGTAAGAAGTTCTTTTGGAAACCTAAGACCCTTCCGGTCACGAAGACTCGCAAACGCAAAGTGAAGACTCGTGTCCAATCCGACTGGCCTAAGTATTTCGGGTCGAGTCAGGAACTCAAAGAAGCCGTCGCATCCCGTGGCGCAGACAACTACAAACGCGAAGTCCTCAAACTCTGCCGTACCAAGGGAGAGTGTTCTTACTATGAGGCAAAACTCCAGTTCGAGTACGATGTACTCCTGCGTGACGACTATTACAACGCATTCATCGGTTGTAAAATCCACGCGAAACACCTACCAGAAATGTGACAAAATACCTAAAAAAAGTTCATTTATTTTAAAAATAAGCCTTGACTTTGCCTTCGATATCGCCTACAATTACTATGTAATTTGATGATAGAGAGTTGATATGAAGAAATACACAGTACGAGTTATGGAAGAAGGCTGCGGTGCTTGGACCTTTACGGGTGTTGAAGCTCCCAACAAAAATGTCGCTTGTGCAGAAACTATCAAAACCTACATGGTGTTCTGCCAAGAGATTGACATTGCTCCGTTAACTGCTGTTGCAACCCTTGAGAAGTAAGGAAATTATCATGGCGAGAATTATTTACCAAACTGAATACGAACTTGAAGAGATGCGCGATGCGGGTATCGACTTCAACCAAGCCCTGCGTATCATCAAGGGTTTCATGGGTACCGACGATACCCTTGACGCTCTCCAAGGTTTTGAGAAGCGTTACGCGAAAGCGGAAGTTGAAGCCCTTGAGACTGACGACTACGATTTCGACCATGAGTGGAGATACGAAGTCTACGCTTACAACCTTCTGGTCGAAGGTTTCGGTAAACTGTTTGCGCCTAAGGAGGCATAATATGGATTCAGTAGTAGGTAACCTTTATAACGAGTTGATGTGCCTCTGTGAGGTACGTGGGGAGTTGTCTCCCGAAGACAACGCACGTGTTGAGGCGCGTATTGCCGCGCTTCAACTCCAAATTGAGAAACTGGAGAAATCCAGTTTGTGATAAATTCACATAAAAAAGTTTTCAAAAAGTGTTGACATATGTTTCCAAAAGAAGTATACTTACTATGTAAGTTGAGATGAGGTGTTGATATGAGTTCTATGAGAGATTTCCGGCCCCGCCCCGAAAAGAAACCAGAGATGTCGAGTGAGAGTTTCGTTGCTTGGAGTGTCCTAATTGCGATGGGAATGGCACTTGGCTTCATGTTCGGTTACGGTCTACTTTATACCTAAGAGGGTTTTCGTTATGTCTAATTCAATTCGTGTTGTTTTCCACACTCAGTACCGTGAGAACTACGGTGCCCATGATTGGGACGGTGAGGGTTACTGCCCTCAGCGGTGGAAGTGCAAGGGTGGTTCCACCTATATCGTCTCCGCGTCTGCGGCGGACATCGCTGATTCCCAGTGGTGGGATGATGTGGCAGCTGCCATCACTCACACTTCGTCGTACTCTGAAGAGTACGTCATCTCCGAGTCGGTGGTTGACGCCATCGATTTCGTTGAGTAAGACCACGCTGAAGCGTGGGAAGAACCCACCTATGTTTCGCACGTTGACCGTGCGCATGGTCGGCTTCACTGTTCGCGTGAGTCGAAGTCATTCTTCGACCTCAAACCCGTCGCAATGCGTCGTTGGCTTCAGGTTGCCGGTGGTGGTCAAATTGACTGCACCTATGAAGAGTATGAGGTGGCTGCATGAAGTGGTACCGCGTAGGTGAGACCGGAGAGATGTTGAACGACATCGTCGAAGCGTTTCTCGAAGGTTTCACCGATGACATTGAATTCGCGGTTGAGTTGTCCCGTCTAGGCCTGTCGGTCGAGGAGCAGCTTGAAGTATTGAAAGAAGAGATAGAGCGTCACGAGAAAATGATGCTCGCAGTTGACGGTAACGATACCGTTCACTAATTGATAGGAATTTTATTATGAATGTAATCAACCAAGAAGTATTGAATGGTATCCGTACCGACGTGAAGAAACTCTTCGACCTTCTCGAAGAACTAGACCTAGACACCAGTGAGAAGCAGAAGTCCGAGTTGATTTCTGGTCTAGTTGAAAACAACGTTGCGAAGTTTATCACCGATGCACATGCACCAAAACTAGACTCCGAACCGGACCTTTACATTGGTGAACAACCCGTAGAGATAAAGACTACTGCGGGTGAGCAATGGCGCGGTGGTAAGTTCTCTAAGCGCCCTGGCTACTACGTATTCGTGAGTTGGAAGATGGATGCGCAACACAATGCAGAGTTCTTTATGGCAGGTACTCAAATGGAGGAATCCGACTGGAAGTTTAGTAAGTCTAAGAACTACTATGCGACAACGTACGGTAAGAAGGAACTCGCCGCGAATCAAGATGTTGAGTTCTTCACCGGAAACCTTGATGTGTACACCCGTGGTAAGAAGCAGTGTATCCGCGTCAATTATGCCTAATTTTTTTCACTTTTTTTCAAAATAAGCCTTGACAGTTGTTTTGAAATCATGTTATACTTACCTTGTAAGTTAATGAGATAGAGAGAGTTGATTATGAGTAATGTCCAAGTTGAAGCGGTTCGTGAGTATTATCGTTGTGCGTTCCGTCCTAATGATCCAGAGTTGACCGTCGCTGACGTTCTTGACTTTGTCGATTACCTTCAGATGTTCTATACTGGCCCCGACGCCATTTACCGTTACGACTTCACTTTCGCTGAAATCTGCGAAGGTATGATTGACCGCTTCAAGGCGCGTCCTTCACTTGACTTTGACGGTGACACTGTTGACCGCGAACTTGTTCGTGACTTTATTATTGATGCGCGTGAGCGCAAGTATTTGAAAAGCCAGGAGGCTGCGTAATGCCAATGAATGATATTTTACAAATCGAAACTTCCGCTGCAGTAGGTGGATGTCCTTGGGGTATCGGTACTGAAGTGTCTAACGACATGACACCGCTACAGATGATGGAGAAGGCTGGTGTGGATTGGTCGGTAGAGAAAGTTCCTACCTTTGCCCACTACAATGGTGAAGAGATTCCTACGGGCATGGAAGCGCTCGTACGTTCTTCGGACAACGCAGTTCTCACTCAGGTGGGTGGTAACTGGGAACCGTGTCAGAACCTTGAGGCGTTCACGTTCTTCAACGAGTACTGCGCTGCGGGTGACATGGAAATGAACTCTGCGGGTTCACTCAAGGGCGGCAAGTTCGTCTACGCACTCGCCAAAATTAAAGAGTCGTTTGATGTACTGAAGGGCGACCAAGTTGACTCATACCTTCTGTTCTCTAACCCACACGAGTACGGTAAGTCAATCGACATTCGATTCACTCCAATCCGTGTGACCTGCATGAATACGTTGTCGCTTGCTCTGAAGGGTTCTGCGAACAACGGCATCAAGGTGAACCACCGACGTGCGTTTGACCCACAGATGGTCAAGCAACACTTGGGTCTTGCTCACGAGAAGTTTGACCAGTACAAAGAGATGGCGCAGTTCTTGTCATCGCGACAGTTCACGTCAGAGACGTTGATTCAATACTACAACTCTCTCTTCCCATCGCAGTCACCTGCGGATGAGGTACGTGAGTACAAGGACCTCGCACCTAACGCGAAGAAGGCGTTCGAGTTGTTGGAGACTCAGCCAGGTGCAGAGTTTGGTCGTGGTTCATGGTGGCAGGCATTCAACTCTGTGACCTACTTGACTGACCACCAGTTGGGTCGCTCTGCGGACGGTCGTATGACTTCTGCATGGTACGGTGCCAATGGTGTCAAGAAGAAGAAGGCTGCGGAACTCGCAGTTGAGATGGCGGTCGCTGCATGAATGTAGTCCTACTGCTTGCACGGTTGGAAACGCAGAGACGGGAACTTGAAGAACGTCTCTGCAAAATCAACCTCGCAGAAAACAAGAACCATTATCTAGCGCTTAGAGGAGAAATCAGCGGACTAGATAGAGCGATTAAGATTGTTGGAGATATGTACGATGCCGACTTATAGTTATCGTTGCAAATCATGCGGTCATGACTTTGACCGTGTTCAGAAAATTTCGGACGAGCCTATACGCGAATGTCCTAAATGCAAGAAGACAGAACTCAAGAAAGTAATCACTGGTGGGAACGGATTCCAACTCAAGGGGAAAGGATGGTTTAACAGTGGGGGTTACTAATGAAATATTTCTTGACAGAGCAGTGGGATAACGACTATAATGCGTTCATTGAGACTTATATCATTTGTGCAAAGGATATCAATGAGGCCAGAGATATCGCTGCAGGCGCATCATGGTCCGGACACACGTTCACTGTGAAACAAGAAACCAATTGGTTTATTGCGCAGTATTTTAAACACTTAAATAATGGAGACGACAATGACGTACAACAAACTGACCGAAACGACTGAGTGGAACGGTGCGGCACGTAACTACATTTATTACACATCTGACCGCAATACGTTTTTACATGGATACCAGACCGAAGAGGGCGGTAAGTTCATTCCGTTCAAGTCACGTCTATTCTCGACGAAGGGTAGACAGTTCATCAAAAAGACCGTGGAGGTTCTGCCTGCATGATTCCAAAACGAATTCATCAAATATGGTTAGGTGACCAGTCTAGGCAACCTGTCGAATTGATGGAATCAATAAGGCTCATGAACCCCGACTGGGAATACTGGGTTTGGACCGACGACAATATCCCTAGCGACCTAAAGTTATTGGACAGACTCCATGCGGTACCTGAGTACGAACAACCCGCTAAGGCGGACCTGTTGCGTTATGAGATACTGTATCGTTATGGTGGTTTCTATGTGGATGCAGACAGTGAGGCACTTTTACCCTTTACTGACGACCTACTACAGAATGACAGTTTCGCATGTTGGGAAAACGAATACATTATCCCTGGCTGGATTGCAAATGGATATCTAGGTGCGACTCAGGGTAATTATTTGATGCGTAAGTTAGTAGAGATGCTCTATGAGACTCCCATCGAAAAATTTATGCGAATAGAGGAAGGTGGCGCAGCCATGTTCACGGGACCCCGTGCATTAACTGATATGGTGAAACAAATGCAGTACACTTATCTACGCATTTACCCTAGTCACTACTTCATACCAGAACATTACACGGGTGTGGTGCAACCGCGTAGAGAACCCACATACACTAAACAGTATTTTGGGAGTACAAAATATTCATCGTTTAACTATGGACAATAGTTAATTTTACATATACAACAGCCCTCTCTTTTATAAATATATTCAAAGAGAGGTGCTTTGTATGTTCAGTAGAATAAGAATTGCAACACTCAGCGCTCTCGTCTGTTCATTGTTCTGGGCAGGTGCATTGTCGCTGATAAGTGATGAATATATAAAGATGATCGATAAAAGTGAAGTGAGAGTTCAAAGGTATCAAACCCTGTTAGGGGAGGCTTCACAAATGGGTAACCAGCAACAACGTTACCTTGAGTATTTCGCCAGTAATTGTATAAACGGTGAGACATTCAGGATCGGTCGGACTGAATATAAATGTTATGCACAAAGTAAGGTACAATATAATGGCGAACTACTCTCGAAACAAAGAAGTCTTTGAGATTTTTGAAGAATACAAAAAGGCAGATGGACGCGACGAACGCGTAGCCGTCTTGCAGGCGAATAAAGACGTTGTAGCGTTCCGCGATGTACTTCGCGGTACGTTCGACGACTCACTTATATTTAATTTACCTGAAGGGCGTCCACCCTTCAACGCAAACAAGCCAGAGTCGGTTCCTTCGACTCTACGTAAAGAGTTCAGAAAGTTCTATCTATTCGTGAAGGGTACGGAGGGAGAAAGACTCCCTGCGTATCGTCGCGAGGCATTGTTCATTCAATTACTGGAGTCAGTACATCCAGAAGACGCAGAATACATCTTGAAGATGGTTGCAAAGAAACCGCCTGTTCGTTACATAACGAAAAAGATTGTACAAGAAGCGCTTCCGGATTTGATTAGAGAATAATGATTTTAGGGTTAGGACATCCACGCACCGGCACAGGCTTCACCAGCAAACTGTGCCAGATGTGGGGACTAGACGTGGGTCACGAATACATGGGTGACGATGGTATCATCGACTGGCATCTTGTCAAAGCGAGTGGACCATACCCGTACCATAAGGGTCCTAAATTTAGTCGTCGGCCAGAACACGACGTGTTAATCTACAACATACGTCATCCAAAAGACACTATCCCATCGGTAGTCTTCACCGAAGATACGAATAAGTCGTCACTAAGGTATCGCGAACCACTGTTCACTATTCCATATTCGAATAAAGTAGAACGTGCGATTGCGAGCATCATTGCATTCGACGACATCATTAGCGCAATGAAACCAGACATCACGTATCGAATAGAAGACCAACAGACAAATCTGTTCGAGGTCTTAGTTGAAGACCACGACATTGAATACGAAGAATACAATACACCATATAATACCCGCGAACATCGTACACTCGATGACGCGTTATGTTACTATGATGTATCAATCGAACACCAACTTCTCATTAATGTATTTTGTGATAAGTATGGTTATACACCAATTGACTTTAAAGGAGGCTAATTTCCAAACTGACTGATCTTTCGACGTTAAAATAATTAACCATTAAGGAGAAACTTATGTCGAGTATAGAGAGAACCAGCGAACAAACCATAATAGAGTTGAGGCGATTCGTGGCAGAGACCCGTCGCAAAAACTCACTTTCGGAAAGGGCGATATTCCCAACGATGAAGCAAACGGAGGCGTCTATTACGCACTATGCAAATCAATTCCGCTAAGGAGGTGATCGTATCTCTTCAAAGACATATTGAGATCTTTGTCGTATTGACTGAAAATTTTTTGGGATGTATAAATAATGCCACAGTATGATTTTAAAAACACAGAAAGCGGAGAGATTACTACGGTGACTCTCCGCATTTCTCAATACGATGACTACATTGCAAGTCATCCAGAACTAACACGTTACTACGGGCCTACGTCGGCAATGGGTATCATCTCTGGTACCAAAGACGCATATGCAATGGCTGGTCGTGACTGGCAACAACACCTGAAGAACATTAAGAAGGGTTCAGGTAAAAACAACACTATCAACGATTAAGGGTATTCACCGTGTCAGATAATTCTAAGGCATTCAAGGTCCAGAATGGACTTGTTGTAACAGGAGACATTTCAGCAGATGGTACTATCACTGCTCCCGCATTCTTTGGAGACGGTTCAGGTCTAACTAATGTGAGTGGTGGTGCCGGTGGAGGACTGTCACAAGAATCAGTCGAGGCACTAATCGTAAGTATAGTTGATGAGGCATATGTACAGAACCACTCTTTGTCTACCGCAGACGTAACTGCGCAGATTAACTCAATTGTTGATCAGGCATACGTAGTCGCACGTCAGACTGGACTAACAGAGTTAGAAGTAACCAATGCAGTAAATGCTGCAATCAATTCACGTTTGGAGGGTCTGGAATGGTCCTTCGACAAAACTGTCAGTGCACCTAACTACAAAGAAGGTGTCTACGAATATACTGGAATCGCTGTCCTGTTGCAACCAAATCATGGTAGTCTACAAACACATGCCGTTTCTGGGGCGACTATCTACACTGCAAGTAATGATTGGGATTCAGGGGAATCTCTCACTTTACACATCACTACTGATGGCAGTACGATTACTTGGCCAACAGGTACTAAGTGGGTGGGTAACACTGCACCATCCATTTCTACATTGAACGTAACTCATATATTCAACTTCTGGAAAGTAGGTACTGACCTATACGGAGCCTACGTCGGCGAGGCATCCTAATGAGATACCGATACCTTATGTCCGGTTCTCCGGTACTGCGCGTGGACAGCGCAACGGAGATTAACATCTTTTTTGATACATCGGGGAGTATGAACTCATCACTTGCACCGTTGCAGTATGCACGTGATAATCTACTATCAAGTGTCTTGGTTCCGTTCTACGATAACGATATGTCGCAGTACAACACTCGTGTGTCGTTTATCGAGATTCCAGATGAAAGACCATTTCAGTGGGCCCAGACTATGGGGTCATCCAACGATATCACGAAAGTAATCAATCTTCTGTTCACGGATGAGAACTCACCATACGCTCAGTTGGGAACTCTCAATGAGACGTTGAACACAGACCTTACTAACTTACGAACTGCGCTCAACTCAACACCTTCGTCAGGATATTACCGCATGGTACACTTTGCGGTTGAAGGTGATGCATCTTATCAGACTAACGTACAGAAAGTGTATAACGGCACTGGAATCTTTTCCAGTCTCAACCTTGCAGATTACGTTGAGGATGAGAAAGTACGTCTTGTGCATGGGGTACTTGACGGGTCATCTTCAGAGTATTACACAGCGAAAATACTTGATGCAATCAATAATTTAGGGTATGATCTAGACAATCCTTACGAGAGTTTCTTGTAATGAACCTTGAACGAGTATACAAACAATTGCAGATTGACGAAGGAGTCGTGTATGAGATTTACAACGACCATCTCGGCTATCCCACGTTCGGTGTTGGACATCTCATCACAAAGAGTGACGCCGAGTACGGAAGCCCAGTTGGAACGCCGGTATCCGAAGAAAGAGTTAACGAGGTCTTTCAAGAAGACATCAACGTCACCTTGCGAGAATGTTATAAGTTATACGGATTCAGGTGGTCTGATTTTCCAGATGAAGTCAAGGAAATCTTGGTTAACATGATGTTTAACCTTGGTAGACCAAGACTAAGTAAGTTTAAGAAAATGAATGGTCACTTAGAAGTGGGTGACTGGAAGAACGCGGCGGTAGAAGGTCGTGATTCACTATGGTACCGTCAAGTAAGCAATCGTGCCGAACGACTAATGACGAGGTTAGAGAATGTCCCGCAACGCGATTTTTCAATATATGATTGTCACACCGGAAGTAGACAAGAGGGGTGATATCGGAGAATGGAGAAGGTCTGATTTATATAAAAGAGTAGCAGACATTTCACGCGAATCATTTCAAGATTACGCGGACAAAATCGGTGCCAAACATTTCTATTCAGACGAACGTGTCATTACGAAGGGACATGGCTGTAACACATCATTACTACATGAATGCGCACGTGTCTGGTTAGACCCTATTTTTGACGACTACGACAATCTATTGTTCGTTGATACTGACATCGTCGTCAACACAGAAGAGAACATCTTTGACCTTATGGACACTGGCGCAGACGTTTATGGTGTCCTAGAGTCAGACTTCGTTACCGCGTCTGGTGGCGGATACAACTCATGGGATTACAAAGAAAGTAATTACCAAGATTTCTGTCGAAAGTTCGCATTACACGATTGTCCTATCGTTCCAGTGATGCCACCTAACAAACCTTCTAAAATAATGATAATGAATACTGGTGTGGTCTTGTGGACTAAAGAGGCACGTCTACGCGCACGTGAGGAGTTCCTACCGTGGGAAGAGTGGTGTTACAAGGGTGACTTCCACATGTCCATCATGAACGACCAACCCTATATCTCTGCGCAGTTCATGAAACATGACTTCGACGTAGAGACGATTGACCAAACGTGGAACGATTCCCCACACTACGCGTCAGAACAAGAATTCCTAGAGAAGGCTAAGTTTTGTCACTACACAGGCGGTGACTGGAAGCTAGACATGGTTCGACACTGGGAAAATAAGATGTATAAGACACAGCGGTAAATATGAAGTACACATCGACGGTCCCTCAGAATATCGACCCACGAGAGTGGAGGCGTGAGACGAGGGTATTATACGAAACGGTCCACGAAGAGTTTGGCTTACGTGCAGAGATACGTGAATCGAAACACGAAAAGTGGGACTATGCGCTCTTTATTTTACACACTGATTGTGGGTTCATCATGGTGACTCAACAGGGTAATGACTACGACAACCTGTTTGCCAAGGCCACTGATATTGTGACATATTTCCCCGACTTTTTTTCAAAATAAGTGTTGACAAGAACCTTCAAATTGGGGTATACTTACACCCGTAATGAGAGATGAGGTTTTTATGAACGAGCAAGACAGAGTACTTATTGAAGATTTGGTTCGCGAGTACATCTACATGTCTGAGAATCCCGACTGGGCAAACCTGCAGGCTGCGTTGTACCGATATGAGTTCACTATGACTCAGGTCTATGAAATCTTGCAAGACGTTCGAGATGGAGTTTATTGATGAACGAGAAAGTAATATTAGTTGACTGCGATGGTGTTTTACTGGACTGGGGTTATGCATTCCAACAGTGGATGAAGCGTCACGGTTACGTGGTAAAGAGTCCCGACGTGTACGACGTAGGTGTCATGTACGGTCTGGAGCGCAATGAGAAGCGACGACTCTGTCGCATGTTTAACGAGAGTGCGACTATCCGAAAGATACCGCCTCTGCGAGACGCAATCAAGTACGTTCGGAAGTTGCACGAAGAACACGGTTACGTGTTTCACGCAATCACCTCTTTGAGTAACGACGAATATGCGCAACACCTGCGCACCAAGAATCTCCAAGAACTCTTTGGCCCAACCGTCTTCGAGAAGTACGTTTATCTCGACACGGGAGCGGACAAAGACGAAGAGTTGGAGGCCTATCGAGGTACTGGATGTATCTGGGTTGAAGACAAGGTAGAGAACGCACGTGCCGGTGCGAAGGTCGGCCTAGAGTCACTCGTAATGCAACACGGTTACAATCAAGACAGTGAGTTCCCACTCATGCGTAACTGGAAGGATATATACGAGTATATCGAAGGTAAGTAAGTTCCCGCTCAAGGTAGCATGTCGGGGGGTCTTCGGGCCCCCCTTTTTTTATTCTATAAATACAAATTTAAATTCAGAATGGATGTGTAATGAAGTACGTAGGTTTTAGTGAACATTATCATGACTCAGGGTTTGCAGTCATCAACGAAGAGGGTGTTGTCGAGTTTGCAACCCACGGAGAACGTTACTCCAAGAAAAAGAACGACCCTCTCATTCCCGACGAACTGTGGGATATGGTCGAAGGCGAAGACACTCACGTCTCGTTCTATGAAGACCATACAGTCAAGTTTGATATGCGTGGTGGTATCGGCGTCACAGGCTCTATCAAACACCTAAAGGATAGACCAGATACCGCCGAAGAGACTTTTGCCAGAATGATTATTCCTGAGTCAATGGCTTACGACGTGAACCACATGCACCACGAGTCACACTGTGCAGCTGCGTTCTACACACGACCGTGGGATTCGTCTGAGGATACCGTCCTAGTATCAATTGATGGTGTAGGCGAATTGCAGTGTGCGACTATCATGGACCACAACTTTAATCTCATCAAAGAATGGCAATATCCAAAGTCAGTCGGTCTAGTGTATACTACAGTGACTAAGTTCTTGGGGTTGCGTCCACTTGAAGATGAGTACGTGGTCATGGGTCTATCCGCATACCACGAGACATCACCAGAGTCTAAGGCTATCACCGATTGGTTGATTGCATGGTGGGAAGACTTAGAAGACATCGCACCGGAACTCGCAGAAGGTATCGCAATAGGTGATGTTGAGACCTCACAACGTGAAAAAGAACGACGCATATTCCGTGAAGAATTACGGAAGAAGGTCGCCGCAGTAGATGATGCAGTCGCCGCTCGTGCGACACAAGATTTCGCAGACTATGCAATCATGCAGATAATGCGCGAAGCTGCTAAATATGGTAAGAAGTTGTGTTACTCTGGGGGGTGCGCACAGAACGTCGTAATCAACTCGCGTCTGTTTGAGTTGTTCGACGAAGTGCACATTGCAGTATCACCAACGGACGCTGGTTCAGGTCTAGGTACTGCGGCACGTTCATGGGCAAAGGCAACAGGTAAGGATAAACTTATTTGGAGTCCATATGCGGGATACAATATCGATACTCCTATTAATCCCAGCGTTGTGGTTGATCACCTGCTCGAACATCGCTATTGCGGTATTGCTAATGGAAGGGCTGAGTTCGGCCCTAGAGCTCTTGGTAACCGTTCCCTTATCGCTGATGTAAGATACGATATTCAGGATACGGTCAATACCATTAAACGCAGACAGAAGTACCGTCCGTTCGCACCTGCGATTCTCGAAGAGTTCGCAGACGAATACTTTGACGGACCAATGAACGAGTACATGCAGTTTACCTCGTGGGCCAAACACGACTATGCACCAGTGACCCACGTTGATGGTTCTGCCCGTGTACAGATTGTCAAAAAAGATTGTGAGTCGGTATTCCGAAAAGTCATCGAGGAATACTATGAGCGTACTGGGGTGCCGATGTTACTAAATACAAGTTTAAACATCCGCGGCAGACCAATGGTCAACGACGAACATGACCGTGAGCTGTGGGAACAAAAATACGACGTTAAGGTTTTCTAATGAAACATCTGAAAGAGATTGAACTAAGTTACTTCGAACACCTAAGAAGGGCTTGGACAATCTCTTTCGTGTCCTTTGTGCACGGGTTGTGCCCTTGGATATGGGAGACCAAAGCGAAAGAACTCATCAACGGTGACCCTAAAGACTTCAAGGCTAAACAATGAATGAAGAGTTTGTTTGTCCTGAAGAACTGGTCTGCATAGACCTAGACACATGGGACTTGATGGTAGAAGAGTACGACCTATCTTGGGATGAGTCAGAGATGGTTGCATTAGAAAGTACGAGTGACGTACAGGCAATCGTAGACCTATCTTGGGAATTGTTATTCCTCACACCGTGGGAGTTAATCTACATCGGTTTACCAATGAGTGTGCTCGCATTTTATGGGCTATCCATATATGCAATATATAAATGGATACAGAAGAGGTTTAGTTAAATGACTGAAGAAACAGTGGTAGCACCAATAAAGAAAAAAATAGAACTTGAGGTCGAGTTCGACACCACAGAGAAAGCAGTAGAACAGAATCGATTTCAGATATTACTGGAATTGGCAGATGCAGTAGATGCATGGAGAATCTTTCCACGCGCATTCATCACAACCTATATGGTACTTCTTTATAAAACGGCCATATGGTTTATGACGTTACCTGAACCTAATACCGCACAGGCTGGACTTATCTCAGTCGTTGTGGGTGCAGGTGCCGCGTGGTTCGGTCTGTACACATCAACAGGTTCCGGAAGAAGCGTAAAGAAACTAAGCACCAATAAATGAGAACAGAGATACTTACCTCTGAACTCGTGACATGGCGGGGTACCCCCGGCGTAGGCGACTTCATGTGGACCCTCAATTCGTGTCACAAATATGTTGCGGATTACGAATTAGAGAAGATAAACCTTGAGATGCACTGGGAACATGGTGAGGATTTCTTGCACCATTTTGAAGACCCCGAGACCATCATCGAGCGCATGAACTACATTCATAATTTCTATGCACAAAAAGAACGTGTGCACGTACACCACATCTTCAACGCAGACGGTCGATATGCAGACTGGCGTTATGAAGACGACGTAGTGCACGAGGATAACGGTGACCGTCGAGTTGCAGCCATCGCCCGCGACAAAAATAGATTTTGGTTTCAATCAGGTACGTACTCCGATAAGCCAGGAGAAACTATACCAGAAAACGATTGGATTTTTCGTAAAGACTCGTTTCAAGAACGTGTTGACAATCGAATAGTATTCTGGCGACCTTTGCACAACGCAGAGAAACCACGTACATGGAAACGACAATTTACCAACGATAACTGGGAAGCCATGTTAAGTATGTTACGTGCACAAGGATTTGAGTGTATCGAATTGAGTTATCGTACACCCGTCAGTGAGGTCATGTACTTGATATCAACCGCACGTTTGGTGATATGTTACGATGGTATCTGGCACTACGTTGCGAAAAACTTTGCGACACCCATGGCGGTAATCAGTGATGAAGGTGTGACTAAATATCATACACCGAATGCGCTTAGGTTAAGTCCTACAAAAGGGTGGAGGGATAAAAATGTTTGGTGGTGGATGGACCATATGGAGGACCTATTTAACCATACCAAATTAAAAGCAGTAGACTATGAAAATAAAATGAGGCAGTATTATGGAAATGACTAGAGAAACCTTTACGATTGACCGTGCGGTCATCGAGGTCGCAGGTGGATGTAACTACTCGTGTTCGATGTGTCCGCAAGACCTACGTGAGGGTGGTCGTCACAAGGGATTCCGTCGCATCATGAAACTCGATGAGTTCGAGGGATACGTTGCAGACTGTGCAAAACACGGGCTCCGTGTCGTGAACCTTGACGGTTCTGGTGAGGCAACGATGGCAAAGAATCTACCGGAGTACATCAAGGTAGTGAAGAAGTATGGGGCGAAGTGCTTCATCTTCTCTAACGGATTCAAGATGGAAGGTCAGTACATGCGCGACTGTGTCGATGCGGGTCTGGACTTCTATCGCTTCTCATTCATTGGTGCAGACGAACAAGACTACACCAAGTGGATGTACAACGCCGTAGGTGGTCACTATGCAAAAATCAAGCGCAACATTCAGGAGATGGTTGACTACGTCAATGAATCTGGTTCTGACTGTGTGGTATCAACCTATCACTTAATTACCGACAACGAAAACATCGAGGGGGAGTTAGAGAAGTACAAGGCTCTGGTCGATGAGTTGGGTGTTAAGACAGAAATATGGAAGATGCACAACTGGTCCGGTGCATGGGACATCGGAGACAATGCAAGAAAAGGAAAGGTGAAGACTTGTGGAAGACCATTTAGTCCCGATGTGGTTATACGTGCTGGCGGTCTTGACGGTAAACATGGGGCTGTACATCCATGTTGTCAGGTATTGGGACGGGACGAAGAAGCCGTTCTGGGGCACTGTCAAGACGATACTATTTCAGATATTTTCTTTGGTCCGGCGTACGAAGAACTAAGAGAACAACACCGTACCGGAGAGTATCCGGACTTTTGTAAGAGTTGCGACTTCTTGATTGATGACCCTGAAGTGTTGGTTTATACCAATCACGAACGTGACCTCATGAAGATGCACGGTACTAACTTTACACTTAATGACTATAGGGATTAACTATGTTTAATTTTTCAGCAGTATCAGTATATGTGTCAATGGCCAAGTCTTGGGTTAAGGCACGACTAGGGGAGCGTACGACGTATGATGGTGCAGTCATCGTTGCGGTATGTGGTAGTTACATTATTTTTGACTCCATTATTACGGTAGGTGCGTACGCAGGTATAATTTATGGTCTTTGGACGATATACCAAGAGCAAAAATAGTATAAATAAAGGTATTCTTTCATATCTCACATACTGGAGAAACAGTAACAATGTCACTACAGGTTAAAAAACTCGAAGATTTTATTCTGGTGGGTAGCGCACATTCTGGTTGGGATCTTGTACAAAACATGTATGGTATGTACATACGTGTCACCGAAACAAGCGGTGAACAAGAGAGCAATATGAACATTGCAATCCACGCAGATAACTGGGGATGGAACCGATTACGCGGAACTCAATTGGGATATGCCCCATTCGAGGATGCAATCGGTCATTGGTCTCTGGTTAAGGCGCAAGAAGATGGAGTCCATACTAGATGGAACCGCATCCGCATCAAGCGCGACTATAAAGATGTTCTAACTCAACTATGGAGACAACATTCTCCTACTATTTCATTCGATGAGTTTTTGGACACAGACATGGGTCTTCCTATGGTCGAAGAATTCGAACAGGCTGCTCGTTCAATGGACTACGCATTTGAGTTCCGTTACGAAAAGCTAGTTGAGTCTCCACAACAGGTACTAACAGATGTGATTTATCACTGCGCACCTCGTTGGGATAGTCAACTGGAGAAGTTGATTGACATCAACGCAATCGACCATGTAATTCAAGAATCTGGTATTCGTGAACTACGTGCGGGCCCAAGTGGCTCTAACCTAGAGAAGGTTGGTGTTTACGCAGAGTGGATTACCCCAGAGCAGGCAAATCGCATCGATACGTTCTTAGGAACCTTATAAGTAAGGTTTGAAGAATTCGTAAAGGGGACTTCGGTCCCCTTTTTTTTGTGAGGGATTATGGTAACCGTGATGTGCGTCCTATCGGGCGACAAGTTTTCTGTGGACTATGTCTACAACCTAAAGGCTGCAGTTGAACGCAACACGCATGTCGAACATCAATTCGTTTGTCTTACCGACAGAGTCATCGAGGGTGTCCTTACCATACCATTACGTCCTGGCCTTCAGGGGTGGTGGAATAAGATGCAATTGTTTGATGGTCGTATAACAGGCAGAATAGTTTACTTAGACTTAGATACAATCATTATAGATAATATTGATTGGTTACTCGAATATGATGGAGATTTCGCTGGTATCGAGGATTTGGGAAGTGTTAACGCACATCAACCGCACCTCAAAGGGAAACTGCAGAGTGGAGTAATGGCGTGGGACTCAGTCGATGCAGACTGGATTTGGGCTTTCTTCTCGTTTAGAAAAGGTTTGATAGTATCTGCATACAGAGGTGATGGTGAGTTTTTGGAGGGAGTGGTACCCGTACATAAAAGAGTTCTACTCCAAAGAAAATACCCCAACCAGATTAAGTCCTACAAATACGATGTATATCCCGACGATTACGAGGATACATCAATTATATGTTTCCACGGTCGGCCTAGTATTGTTCAGGCAATCACGGAAACGGTAACCACACCAATGAGGTCTTATGAACCACAAGAGTGGATTAAGGATTATTGGTACCATTAGGAGGGTTTTATGTTGAGCGGTTTAATCGGGTCTATACTTGGTTTTGGTAGTTCAGTTGTACCTGCTATCACAGAGCACTACAAGACTAAGAGGACGATGGAGTTTGAACTCCGTAAGATGGAGAAGATGGCGGAACTGCAGAAGGCAGGGTACGACCATGAAATAAAAAGGTTTGCGGAGATGGGTCTTCACGAAGAACAGAAGGCGCTACTCGCACACGACACTGCAATTTCTCAGGGCACAGGTATTATGTCCGCACTGCAGAAGTCGGTACGTCCAGTGATTACGTATGCGTTCTTCATACTGTTCGCTGCAATTGAAATTACATTACTACGAGAGGCAATCAACAATGGGATGTCACTGACATCTGCATTGAATACACTTTGGGACGATGACACCAAGGCAATCTTTGCTGCAATCATTTCGTTCTGGTTTGGTTCTCGTGCAATAGAGAAGGCAAGAGACAGGTAATGAAAATGAGAAACTTGAGAAATAGAATGATTGATGCGACCATCGAACATATGAAGGGTAAGATTGCAATGCACAAGGCAAACGTTGAAGTGTATCTACAGAACCCAGCAGGTATCGGTGAACACAGTGATGTCATGGAAGCGTTAGAACACGAACTCAAGCAGGTAGCCGAGTACCAAGACATACTAGAAGTTGCATTGTCGATTGAACCAGATTACGACTGGAAAAATGATGTATGAGTACCGTGCGAAGGTGGTTCGATGGGTTGATGGTGATACCGTCGATGTTGATATTGACCTTGGTTTTGGTGTCATTCTTTCTAATAAGCGGATTCGTTTATACGGTATTGATGCTCCTGAGTCACGTACTCGTGATCTCGAAGAGAAGCGTCGAGGTAAAGCCGCGCACCACTTCGTCCAAGGATTCGCTCCTACCGGATCGGTCGTCACCCTAAAGACCTACAAGACAGGTAAGTACGGCCGCATTCTTGCGGAGGTAATTCTGGATGAGGCAAACATCAATCAACTTTTAGTGAGTGAAGGTCATGCGACACCCTATCTTTAGTGCAATAATAGTCATCGGATTGCTGTCTATTGGATTCATATCGTCGTGTACAGAGAATGGTCCGACGTTAACAGAAACACATAATATTGATGGTGATGACTTTACATTAAAGGTCACCACTTTTGAAAACAAGCGTTCATTGAATAAATACCTTGAGGACAACGAGATGACCAACCAAGAGGTTGATGGTCTCGCTCAATGGAGAATCAGTAAGGACGGCAGCGTATTCAAGCGCTGTGATATATACGTAGTGAAACCAAGTAGTCCACGAGACTATGAAACAATGGAAACGTGGGGACACGAATTAGTGCACTGCGTGTATGGGTCCTACCATAAGGACGGAGTTAGATAACAATAATGAGAGTTAACGTAATAGGGAATGGACCGCAGGCAGGTCTATTCGACCCAGAAACACCAGGCCTAAACGTTGTGTGTAACATGCCACCGATTGACCTACCTAAAGACAAGGTCTATGGTTCGTGCATGGTTGACTTCAAGATGATGAACGCACTCAAGGAAGGTCTGGTTGACCTTGACAAGTACGATTGGATTCTTGGAACTAGGCCACGGGTGTGGATGGAAAAGAACCCTACGTTCTACATGAAGTATGCGCAGAACATAAAAGGGTTTCACACGTACATTCCAAAGTACGCACAACTACCTGGCCAAAAACTGAGTGAGGCTGCAACAAACTACTCATGTGGCCACATGGCGGTAGACTATGCATGTCGAATCATGAGTGCAAAGGAAGTGCATATGTACGGGTTCGATGCATTGTTTGAAATGGACATTACCAGTTACACTGATAATTTTTTAACCAGTGACCGAACACCACTTAACACTCACAGACTATCGTCTAACTGGAGACCTATTTGGAGATTTATTTTCGCAGAGTTCAATAACGTGAAATTCTACATTCACCATGAACATGAGAATATCAAGATTCCAATTAAAACAATGGATAACGTGGAAGTAATCGTTGAGTCGGGGGAGGCTAATGAAGAAATACTATGACGCGGTAAAAGAGTTCGTTTACTACACCGGAAAAGATTTCGGATATGTCTGGAGACTCAGACCTAACGTATTAATCTGGTGTGCAATTGCAGGACTTGTACTTTTCTTTGTATAAAAAAATGGGGGCCGAAGCCCCCTATCCTTGTCGGGGATAACCGTTAGAATACGCTGACCATACGAGACATTATCTCGATTTCTTCTGGACGACCACCCATTACCGATGGGTCCCATGCAGCACGATTAGACCATACCTGCTCTAGTGCAACTTGGTGGTCTTTCTTTTCGCCACCACGCCACTTAGTATCGTCTGGCTGACCGTAGTATAAGTCAACTACGTCGAAGTCTGGTGTACAGTATGATGCAAAACACTCTTTAACCTGTGCGGCGTCGAATGCACCTTGGTTCTTAGGAACGCCCAAGAATACTACTGCATCAAACTTCTCTGCAGGTGCTTCCATTGACCATTTGTCTGACGTTAGTCCGTGGCGGTATTGAGTCTCAGATTTACACATATCTGCTGCATCAATGCCGTTCATCTTGTACATGGCGTGCATCACACCACGATGACGTACTGGTTCTGGTGATACTACCTTGAAGTCACCCTTGTAACCAAGAGCCTTATGAACCATTGGTAGGAACTGAAACATCACATTATGGTCAATCGCCCATTGGATTTGGCTACGCTCTGGTGGTTGTACATCAATAACACGACCCGCGAACTTATCTAAAATCCAACTTGGTTGACTATTGTTGAAGTGACCCACGAATAGGATATTCTTGTAACCCATCAACTTCAATAGGTTGATAAACATTGGGCCGCGGTTCATAACTTCTTCGCAGAAATTGATATCAAAGTTCTTGTGACGTAGGTACTGACCGTTGCGGTTAGACTCGATGGTAACCTGAGCGTTCCATGCGCGTACTATCGCTTCCTTTTCTTCCCCATATACGAAATTAAACTTCTCGCCGTCGCGAGTGATTAGTTCGTTTTCTAAGCTAAAAAACATTGGTTATTTTCCCTTATAGATTGTGAGAATATATTCTTCGAATTCCTCAATCTTCTCTAAACGATTCGGCCACAAGATGTATTCCTTCTCAGGACTTTTCTTGAGGTTCGCTAGCAATGGTTGAATCGCATTATAAAGATTATCGAGGCGTTGTTGGGTTTCTTCTACGTTCGATGAGACAACGTCTAATAGCTGCGCAGCCTCTAGTTCTGTTTCATCGACAGCAGTGAACCCGAAGTCAAAAATTTCATTTTTCATGGTTTTATTTATACAAAATGCCTTGACAGTGAGAGTATCGCCTGATACAATATCCTAACCTAATGGGGGATAATATAAGCTATGAACATTTTTATACTCAATGAAGACCCTGTCATCGCCGCACAGGAGCAATGTGACAAACACGTGGTCAAGATGATCGTCGAGTCGGCCCAGATGTTATCGACTGCGCATCGGATGCTTGACGGTCAAGTATACCGCAAACCATCCAAGTCTGGCAAGACCATGATTAAGTATTATGACCATCCTACCCTAGACGACAAACTGTACAAGGCAGTCCACCACGGACACCCGTGTACTGTCTGGACGATGGAATCCATATGCAACTACATCTGGCACTACAAACACTTTATTGCGTTGTGCGATGAGTATATGTATCGTTATGGTAAACGTCACTTGACAGACACCCTGCTGCGTGATACACTACTTACTCCGCCGGCGCGTATACCACGTGTCGAACGTACACCGTTCAAGTTGGCTATGGGTTCTAACCCTGAGTGCGTGATGTCTGACCCAGTAGAGTCATACCGTGCGTTCTACCAGACTAAACAAGATCGGTTTACTATGGCCTGGACTAATCGTCCTGTGCCATCATGGTTTGAGGTGAAAGGTGAAAGAGAAAGTGCTTGAAATTGTGGATGAGGAGATTGGTGAACTTCGTAAGAAGTTAACCGAACTACCCGTTGACAACACACAACCCAATCAAGAGTTGTACTTCATTACTCGCGAGTTGGGTGTCGTTCAGAAGATTAGACAGAGACTAGAGGCTGAACTATGATTCACGGTTCAATGAGACACACCCCATCGGGGAGGAGAAAGACTTACAATGCATGGACTACTAAGAAGAGCAAACCAGTGGAGTTTAAACCACTTAGGAACACATTTAGTTATCGTGGTGATGACGTTCATTACCCTTCTGCTGATGGCGGCGGGTGTGCAACTGCCAAGCCTGATAAACTGTCTTACACTGGTACTCTCGTAAAGGGTATTGGTACAATGCACAAGTCGAATGCCGTTCCGGTCATCGACGAACAACAGATGAAAGACCTTGCGTCTATGAGGAGATGAGATGGATTTATCATTCGTTCAAATTAGTTTTCTGATTATCATGGGTGTCGCATGTCTTGGGATGTGTCTCTGGATGTATATTGACAACCTGAAGTACGAGTTGCGTAACATGACTTTCGACAAAGAAATGTACCAGAGACTCTACGAGATTCAGAAAGAGTACCAAGAAACTGTGGAAAAATACCAAAAATAATCCATTTATTTTCAAAATAAGCCTTGACTTTGTCTGACACATCACTTATGATCGCTATGTAAGTTGAGTTGAGAGAGAAAAGATGACCTACGAAGAAAAGATTGCGATGTACAACGAGAAGTTGAAGTACGAAGTGTGCCCAATGCGCATTCGTCAACTTGAAGGTCGCCGCGACACTCTGATGTTCGAAGAAGTGATGCGCCGCGTTAATGAGTTTGTTGGTCCTAAGATGGAGATTGCACTTGATGCTTAAATTTGAAAACACTGCGAATCTGACAGACATCATCAAAGCCTATGACTTTGAACCGATGTCTGACCGCCCAGATTCTTTCGTCATGGGTCCGGTTCTTGAGAAGGGTCCTATTTTCGCCCCAATCACTAAAGACGGTCCTAAAGTCTATATCTGTGACGGTTACACTATCATGTGTACTCACGACTCTTGCGGTAATCGAGTCGGTGAGGAAGTCTTCGTCCCCTTTGAGATGGGGTTCACTGACTTTGACAATCGAGTGGAGGTTGCGGCATGATTAAGTTGAAACCTGCAACGCCTCAACGAGTCGCCGAAGTGCTCTTCGGTCAAGCAATCCTCTGGATGTTCGTTTACACTGCGATACAGCTCTCCGCTGGTCATCCCGTTGAACCCTATGTCTACTAAGGAGTCGTCCGTGAAGTACAACAAGGAAGCGGTACAGAAAGAGATAAACAAGGACCGTCGCATCAAAGGTAAAGAGGCGAAGGCCATACATGCACTTTTGAAAGGGAGAGCACGATGAGCGCTACTTTTGAACGAATCTGGGAGGAGTTAGTTCCTCGCGAAGGTAACGCCGCGACAGTTGCGGGTGAAATGGTCCGTGCAGCGGGTCGTCTGCGTTACGACTTCTACAACAACGGTATGGGCAACAACACGTCCGGTGCCCTGAAGTTCCTACGCGAGAAAGGTGCAATCGACAATGAGTTGTTCGAGTACGTTCTACCCTACACCACGGGTCGCGTGTATCAAGGCAAATACGAAAATGACTTGTTTCACGTTGCGATTGACCGCATCGTCGAGATGACCACCAAGATGGTGACCTACAACCCTCAGTTGATGACAATGGAGAACACCGAAGACATGTTCGACTATTCCGATGAGGACCTTGATGAGACATGTCCGGAGTGTTTAGGCTACGGGTATGATGACTACGAAGATGAGGATTGTTATATGTGCGACGGCACAGGACTCACCGGAGAGTGGTAATGAGTGAGTTTTTCCTTGTCCTAGCCTTCCTAATCATCGGCGGAATCTGGTTATCCATTGACACTGATTAGACTAAAAAGTTATATCGTTATTCCAAAAAAATCTAAAAATAATCCATTTATTTTCAAAATAAGCCTTGACTTTTTTCGAAGCATCGCTTATGATCGCTATGTAATTTGATGATAGAGAGAGATTGTTATGGAATGTTTAAAAGGTCGCGTTGTTCAAATCAACTCTGGTGCGATGCACCCAGTGAGTCTTGGTGAGGTCATCGATGACCGTGGTGAACAGGTTGCTGTTTACTTCCCACCTATCGACAGTCCTGCTGACGCTGGAGTCAAGTACTTCGCTAAGTATCGACTGCTTTGCAGTGAGTACGCCTTCTGTGATGTTCCTGAAGCGGTTGGTGTCTACCTCATCGCGAAACCCATTGTTGAGGAGTGTGCGTAATGTTAAGTCGTGATGAGTTGTTAGAACCTGTATTGGAAGCTGTCGAGTTTTATGGTGGTAGCGCCACTACTAATCAAATCGGTGAGTACCTTCGTAAAAATTTACCTAACCAAGAAGATGGTTATCAGTTCCGTTGGGCTCAACAAGAGTTGAAAAAACGTGGACTATTACTTACGCCATTAAAGCGTGGTGGTAAATGGAGGCTTGCGTAATGATTGAGGTCTCCGGAACTGTTTCTCGCGACTTGAAGGCATACATCCAACGAGTCGCAGAATACCTGAACCTTGACCTCTATGACCCTTACTACGAACTTGACATTGTCCGCGAGTGTGCGCAAAAGGCAGGTGGTTACTGTCACGGTGATGAGAACGACATCCAGATTGAGATTGCTCGTTACGACGCCGGTGGTAAGGTTCCTCGCGACCACATGAAAATCAACATCGCCCACGAACTGATTCACGCCCAACAGATTGCGTCTGGTCGGTTGGAGAACGGTGGGTTCTTCGTTAACCGCGAAGGTGGTGCCGAGACCCTCGCATACCGTCACGTGTTCGACGGTGTCGAGTACATCAACTGTCCATATGAGGACCAACCTTGGGAACACGAAGCCTACCAACGTGAAGAGGAAGTCTACCAAGCATGCCGATGACAAAGAAAGCCGCAAAGGCCCATGCAATCAATGAAGGTCTTACCAATGCACAGGCAGAGAAGTACTCAGCGTACTACCGTCGTAAGACTGTACTACCCAAGCGTGACAGTGAACGCACACGGACCTACGAGGCCGAGTGGAAGTTCGAACGTGAACACGGTGGGTTGATGGGTAAGTTGGATGAGTTCAGTGACGTGGAGAAGTTTGTAAAACAAGTGACCGCGTCCAAGACGTGGGAGAAGGTCTCCCGATACCACGGTAAGGTTCGAGTCGTCAAGGCGCGTAACATGGGATGCCGTGCCGCGTTCGTGGGTCGGTCGTACGGTTCGTGGATAGAGATATCCCCTGCGTTCGACTACACCAAATACATCGTACTGCACGAACTCGCCCACAGTGCGGGTTATAGTCACCACCACGTAACGTTCCGTGAGTGTCTGCTGAAGTTGGTGTCGAGGTTCCTTGGTCGAGAGGCTGCGTCAATCCTCAAGGCAAACTTCAAAGAGAATGGTTTGAGAGTGTCACCTGCGAAACCGAAAGAACCAATCGCATGGTTGCGTGCCGCGCAACGTGCACCACTATCGAGGGCTGCATGAATAAGATTGTAAAACTGAACTTCGACCGAAAGGTCCGATACATCTTTGACAAAGAGACCGAAGAACACCAACAGTTGGGTGAGAAGGTCGTGGACCATTTCGGGTCATTCATTAGCCACAGTTGGGTGATGGCAGACGTGCGACGATTCCACAAGACTCTGCGGGAGTGTGGGTTGTCAGTGTCAGAGTTCCTTGCAAAGGACTGGCCCGCACCAGAACCGAAACCCAAGACAGTCCGTAAGCCGCGTAAAACTGTTGCGAAAAAGACAACCAAGCCGCGGAAAACTGCTACCAAAAAGGTAGTAAAAAAGAATAACGTTATAACAAAAAAGTCTAAAAAAGTTTCAAAAAAGCCTTGACATTTATCCGCTATTTGGTATAATGGTTTTGTGAGTTGGGGAGATCTGGTCTCCCGACTAGGGACCTTCGGGGTCCACTGATGGTCCGCTGGACCGCTGGAGTTGGGAATAGGAATTCGATTCACTGCTTCTCCCCTTTGTTTTCTATTGGAGTTTTTTATGGTTGAATATGTTTGGAAAAACTACCTTGTTGAGTTCACCAAGTATGGTAAACGTCGCGTCGAGTCACTGACCTATCTCGACGTTGTCGGTGAGCCTGAGCGTCGTATTGGTGACGCGGTCACCGTTCGGGTCAATGGTCAAAAGCGATTAGGTATTGTTTTGGGTGTTGGTTAGGTCTTGGTGGGGTGCGCGGTTTCGAAGATTCCGACTGATAGGTAAGTGCCGCAAGTCCCCACGTTTTTTTGAGAGAGGTTATTATGAATCAGATTCCAGTCCACATGATTAAGTCAATTACTGAGAAAGAACTGGCAGCCATCCAGCGTCAGTGGCATTCTAACGAGAAGCGCATTAACGAACTTCTCACCCATCAACAAGAGATCGACAAGTTGTTCGACAAAATCGATCAAGGTAAAGTTCTAATTGAGGTAGCAGCATGACAAGTTTGCAAGGCCACATTGAGGCCACCTATTTTGAGTTGTGTGAGATATTCGGTGAACCGACTTACTTGGAACCTAGCGGTGACGGTAAGATTAACACTGAGTGGGAATTCAACGGTTACAACTGGTACGGAGAAGAGACTCCTATTACCATCTACGATTGGAAGGACTACGACGGTGGAGTCGCGAGTCGAAGCGGTGAGGTCTACAACTGGCACATCGGTGGTACCGAGGGTTGCGCAGTTGAAATCGTTAACGCAAAAGTGGAATATTACCGAAAAAAAAGTTAAAAAAAGTTGGCGAAAAGCCTTGACATCTTCGCTAGTTTTGATATACTACATGTGTAAATTGAGTTGAGAGAGTTGATTATGATGAATGAGTTGATTGCAAAGTACGCCGCCCACGGTCTTGAGTTAGAGATTGATGAGGCGCGAATCAGTGCCAAGTGTGTCCGTCCTTCTCCCCGTGCCCGTCTGGGTTACAAGATTGAGTTCAACTACCGATACGGTAGTGTCGCTCGCATGTTCGAACACATCGAAGAGTTCCTTGCCGGTGTCGAACGCGCCATCGTGTGGAAGGCAGAGCGTAAAGCCGCTCGTGCCGCCGCTAAGGTTGCTGCCCTTGAGTCTGTCAAAGAGGGTGACATCTACGTCGCGTCTTGGGGTTGGGAACAGACCAACATCGACGCCTACCAAGTTGTCGCCAAGAAGGGTGCGACTGTCACTCTGCGTGAAATCGCCGTTGCCTCTGTTGAGGGTTCTGAAGGTTTCATGAGTGACCGAGTTGTCCCTGTCAAGAACGAGTTCATCGGTGGTGAGTTCAAGAAGCGAATCACTGGTAAGTACATCAATATCGACGATGTGCGAAGTGCCGGTCTTGTTGAAGACGCCGAGAAGTCTTTCTACCGCAGCTGGTACGCGTAATGAGTTTCCGTCACTGGTGTTGTCAGAAGTGGTACGAGCATTGTGATGAGGTTGAACAGTTCACTGGTGCTCGTCCCCGATATGATTCTAAGTTTTATTTTTCGCAGTACAAATATTTTTTGAAGAGAGAGTTTCGTAATGTATAAGTTTGTTGCCCGCCCTAAGACCGCTAACCGATTTGATGAGCGAGAGTTTACAAGTGCCTGCGCAAAGACTGCCGCAATGGCTGCCGTTGATTTCCTTAACGAGTACAACGAGTTAGGTAAGAAGTTTGCCAATGAGTGTGGTGAGTACGTCCCTGCACTGAAGGCAGAAGACTGGGTCATGGTTGGTAAGTTGGATGCCCCTGCGGGTGTCTATTTCCGCGATAATAAAGTAATGGGAGTCAAGTAATGGGTTTACGTGCTAGTATCTATCGTTCCGACTTGGGGGATTGTTCTAACAATGGAATCAGTTCACGCGCACAGAACGTAACTATTTTAAACTGCGATGGCCCATTTGAACCAACGTTCGATGCACCTGCAGTTGTTTTGGAAAGGGGTGCCTATGACGGTACCGTTGTCGCCCGACCATATTACGAGGGTGACAGTAAACCTTGGTTTATGGCTGGGGGGACGTTCATCGGGACATCCGATTCACGGTTCTCTCGTAAAGTTGAGGAAATCATTGGCGGTCGTTTCTACGGAGCGGTACCGTTTCATGATAGAGTGGAATGAAAAAGAAGCAGAGTAAGACTAACAACCTTGTGGCGAAACACTCGCGCAAGTTCAATCGTGCCTCCGTCCATGTGGACCGTAAGAAAGAGGTAAAAAAGAAGGGTTATCCGGAAGATAAGCTATATCCGGATAACGGATTTTAATTGACACACGGTAAGGAATAGTGTATAATGGACGCAGAATTTAAGGCAAAAAGGTACGCGATGATTCGTCGTGCCGCACTCAAGATTCAAAAGAATTCGAAGGTCCGTGCATCTAATGCGCGACTAACGAAAGAGGTCTATGACTTAAATTGTCAGGACTACAAGGCCAACATTAGTTGGCAAGATAATGACCGTTACATCGACAGTCATTATTCAGACGTTTATCAATCCACCAAGAATGGGGAGTGGAACTAATGGCAGAACAGCTGCAAAACCTTATTGACTTAGGTCAATACCCAAAGAACGACGTAGAGCTCATTGCGCGTGAGTTTCTCCGTGTCGTTTACATTGAGTCGATTCAGGACTACGCTGAAGAGTCTCAGAAAACAGAAAAGAACAACGAACTCATCACCAATATGGAGCGCGCACTTCAGGCGATTGAGACTGTTATCGTAATGCTTGACGGTGACGAAGAGTTCTTGAAGTACATTCACGCTGACTCAGGTGAAGAGTCAACAGAGGACGAAGAATATGATCGATTCTAATTTGTCTTTTGATAACCTCACCACGATTCTTCGTGATAAGGTGTTAGAGGTAACATTCAACAAGGTAAACGGTGAACAACGTGTTATGCCGTGCACCCTGCGTGAGGACATGTTACCTGCACGTGAACAGGGTGAGGCTGCTATTGCCGCACCTAATCGAGATGTAATCCGCGTCTTCGCAATCGATAAACAAGCATGGCGTTCGTTCCGTATCGCGAATGTCACATCGATTGGTCTAATTGATGAGTAGAAGGAAACAAGAGAACGCAGCCAACTTCATTGACCGTAAAACCTTCTCCCGTCAGGTAGAAGATTTCGTGTACAAAAATCAGATGACTTACATGGATACGATAGTACATCTGTGTGAAGAACAGAACCTAGAAATTGAGGATGTGAAAAAGTATCTCACTACTCCTATTCTTGAGAACCTAGAGTCAGAGGCACGTTCACTTAACTTTTTACCTAAAGTCAATACGTTAGACGTATAAATAGCTTATGCCCTAGAGGCGATTCATACAACGTTTATATTTAAGTTTATACAAAGGTACATATTATGTCATTTGCAAATCTCAAGTCCAAGTCTATGGACATCTCTAAGTTAGTATCTGCGGCAACCGAAGCATCGGGCCAGACCACTAACACCAACAAATACCAAGACGACCGTAAGTGGAAACCAACTGTTGACGAGCAAGGGAACGGTTACGCTGTTATTCGTTTCCTACCTGCGGCGGAAGGTCAAGAACTACCGTGGGTCCGTTATTGGGACCACGCGTTCAAGGGTCCAACCGGACAGTGGTACATCGAACGGTCTCTTACGACTTTGAACCAGAACGACCCAGTCGGTGAGTTGAACTCGCGCCTGTGGAACTCAGGTATCGAAGAGGACAAAGAAACTGCACGTCGCCAGAAGCGTCGTCTGCACTACGTGACTAACATCATGGTTCTTAACGACCCTGCGAATCCTGCGAACAACGGCAAGACTTTCATCTACGAGTTCGGTAAGAAAATCTTTGATAAAATCATGGACCAAATGCAACCAGAATTCCCAGGCGAAGAGCCTGTTAACCCATTTGATTTCTGGGGTGGTGCCGATTTTGAATTGAAGATTCGTAACGTCGCTGGTTATCGTAACTATGACAAGTCTGACTTTAAGTCAGTCAGTCCACTACTGAATGCGGATGAGACTAAACTCGAAGCAATCTATAATGGTCTGTACGACTTGAATGAGTTCGTTGTCCCGAACTACCCGAATGCACACGATGCAAACTGGTTCAAGTCTTACGACGAGTTGAAGAACAAGTTGGAGACTGTACTAGGTCTTGCTACTGGTGCCGGTGCGACTGTTCGCAACGAGGCACTTGCACAGACTGCTGAGAGTGCACCAGCGGTTGAAGCGTCTGAACCAACTATTGTCGCTGCGCCTGCTCCCGCCCCTGCGGTTGCAGCCGAAGAGGACGATACATTGTCTTACTTTGCACAGATGGCTGCAGAGGACTAAAAAAGATAAGGGACCGAAAGGTCCCTTTTTTTTATCTACGTGTACCCTGTAATGGGTCGTAGTTATCGTAGTATTGCGTGGTGCCTAGAATGGTACCACCACCCCCGCTACTAATGGTTGGTGCGGATACGCTGTTGTCCATGATGACCATTGGTTGTCCCCCTGGCCCACCGAACATCTGTTGATACCCTGAACTAATCATTGACCCCGTGGCAGACATTGCAGCCATTGCCTGACCCGCGACAGGCACTGAACTTGCGACTGCACCAACTGCACTTCCGATGTTTTGAGATGCCACGTTCTTGACTCCGGCCATCATACCTTGACCATCGCCCTTTTCAAGTAACCATTCGGTCAACATACCAATCATTTTTTCACCAGCGACTGCACCACCAATACCACCGACCAATCCACCTACAACGTTACCTACGCCTGGGACTACCGACCCTAGAGTACCACCCACCAAGGCACCCAGTACACCACCACCAACGCCACCAAGTAATTTTGCAATTTCCGCGGCTTTCTCTTCGTCGCTCAACTTATCATTCGCCAAGATACCTGCGAAAGAACCAACAGATATCATCTGCCCGATGATAGGTAGTTTACGTCCCACCTTTAAAAATTTTGCAAACCTACCATATTTCTGAGCGGCACGCTCGTTCAGTATTGCGGCAACGGCCTGTTTCGCACCCTTTGATTCCATAGACCCTTTTGCACCGACACTTTTGAGTGCATCATCCATGGCATCAGCAGACATAATTTTACCGTTACGACTCAACTCACCCGTGACATTGTCAACTCTAAAACCTTGCGCACGTAATTTTGCGACTTTCTTTTTTCCCAACCCTCTAACCGTCTCACGGTTGAAGTCTAGTCTTTGTTGTTTGGTGAACTCCATGTCCACGTTATTTGGTACACCCTTGATTTTGTTCTTTAGGGCATCACCCGCACGTGCACCTTTTCCAGTACCATCTGCAATTGCGAGCGCAGTTGCAAGACTACTGGAATCAGTGGCAGCTTGTGCGATGTTACCTTCTAACAAATTTTTAGGTACGTCGATTAAGTCTCCAGTCATCTCCGTGACTTTGTTCAACATTTCAGTCATGGTAGGTAGAGAGAAACCTAGACCGGCAAACCAATCACTGACACTCTTACCTGCGGTCGAAATACTGTCACCGAGTTGCGCTAATTTTTCTTTGTTCTCATCGGTCGCGACTGCACCGACAAACGCCGCAATTGCACCAATCTTTTTACCGAACAATAGACCGAATGAACCCAAGGTCATCGCACGTTGCGTTGCGTCACCTAGTTCTACAGAACCCGTTTGGTCTTGAATGAAGTCTCCGGTAACCTGCGCGGCTGCGTTAATCGCACCTGCTAACAAACCTCTCTTTGCGATACGGGTCAATACACCTGCGGCACCACCTGCACCCAGTCCGATACCAAACCCGAAACGGTTAAAGAACCCGCCGCCGTCACCGGACGCTGCGTTACCGCCACCCCCACCTGCACCACCAACGCCACCTGCGGAATTACCCGCAAGTCGTGCGTCGTTACGTGCCTCGCGTTGTCTTGCGTACTCTGCAACCTGCATACGGACCAAATCAGAAAGGTTGCCGTTAAGACGGTCAACCGAATTACTAAGTTGTCCCAGTGTGCGATTCTGGTTATCTAATTGTTCTGCCAGTGTACCTGCCATGATTTAACCCTTTTGTTGAGCTCTCTCATTCTTTTCTTTTAGGTCATCAATTAACATAGCTAAGTAAATCTCTCTCTCCCAAGGCAACATCTCTTCAACTTCAGCCAACGAGTAGTTAAAATTATTCAACAACTGAAAGTTGACTTGATAGTAGTTTGCCAAACTATCATGGGAGAGATTTATCAAAAAAAATCGTCAAGACCTTCAAATCTCTTTATCTGTACGGTACCACAACTCTGGCACGTCAGTTCTACCTCTTTGTGGATTGCCGGAATGTTATTCACAAAGTCCGCAATCAAATCAAACTGCTCAGGTGTCATAGACTCAATGAACGCAATCACTTCTTCGCGTGTCTGGTCTGCGACGGAGAACCTTTCTTCTTCCGTCACTACCGCATCGATACATGTTACGATAAGCTCCATCAATGACTCAGTGACAGAAGAACTTTCCATCATCTTTTCATTGTCGAGAAACTCATCATAGGTTGGATACTTCATTTCGACGGTAATCGCATCTGTTAACGGAATATATTTCTCCGCAGACATGTCACCGATTTCGATAGTATCCAACTCTACGGCGACTTCGTTCTTTGCATCACACTTCGAACAAAACACCAACAAGTTACTACTCTCACCTACGGACTTGGACCGAATCTTGGTAAACAGGTAATCCACATCGAAGGTTGTTAACTTACCTTCTAGTGGCTGTTCGACACATGATTCGATAGTACGACAAATCGCACGGACCATGTCCTTTCTTTCTTGCGTCTCCAGTGCAATGAGTAACGTCTTCTGCTCCTTTACAAGAAACGGTCTGAAGGTTACTTCTTGTCCCGTAGACGGTACAACAACCTCATAACTCGGCGTCGAGTTGAGTTTAGGTAAAGCCATTATGTAATCCTATAATTTAAATTAAACCACCGAAGTTAAAGTTGATATCCGGTACCAATGAGCGATTACTCTCATCTTTGACCTTCTTCCAGTTGGTGTATGCGAAGGTGACTGATATCTCTACCAGACCATCCAGTTCGTTACTCAACTGTATTGCAGATATGTTCGTAGGGAACGCATCCATCAACTTAACACTATATATTGATTCACCAAGTATGTCGAAGTTGATGTCCAGTGGACCTATATCGAACCCCAATCTTACTTGTGGTTTGCGCAACTGGTGAATCTTCAAATCCGCGCAATAATTTTCTTTCCAACCAACAGAACCCGCTGGGACCGCACCCTCTTTGTCTCTCTTAGAATGACCTACCATTAATGCAGTCCATTCGTCAAAGTATTTACGGACACCGTAGTCGTTCATAACGTGGAACGACATAGTGACATCGTCCACGATAAACCCGTTGACGATTTTCTCATTGTAGATACCAATAGAGCGGTCAAGGGTAGTAATCTGTCGGCCAGGCATGTTGACACTCTTACAGAGTAGATTGGCATCACGAGAGTTTATCTTCACCCCACCAATCTCGGATGGTAGTTCAACCGCAAACTGATTCGCGGATGCCATACCACCTTTGGATATCATCTTACTTTTTAAATCTTCTATTGATGCCATTAGATCATCTTCCTAGAATCTTTGTATACTTGTGCACGAGACGCTTTCTGGAAGTCTGCAGTCGGTAAGAACGTTGCAATTTCCCACTCCGGTGGCGGTACCAATGCGAACTTACTTTGTACGTGTTCATTCAGATAGTGTTTCAGGCACGGTTTAAAATACTTCAGTTTCGAAGTACGCACTAACAATTCATAGGTTGCCCTGAATCGTGTTGTGTTGTCGAACTTGCTGTTCGATGTAATGTCCATAAGTGCATCTAACATCTGTGCACGTAATACTGGCGGTAGGTAATGAAGGTTCAATCCAAGGAACCCACCCTTCGCCGGACCCACAACAATGACTAATGGAAACTTATCATAGTATGGTAGAGTCTCTTTGTGCTTCGGGTCATAGAAGAACATATACATGTTACCCACAACCTCTCGGCCGGTGCGTTTCAACTGCTCTTCTTTCATAAGTTCATCGCGGTCAATACTGCGCATGTTCTGCGCCTTCTTGCGAAACCACTCACGTGACGCTCGGGTTCTTGGTGTGATACCCGCACGGAACGCCTGTAGTTCTAACTTATCAAAAATTCTCGACATTGAAGTCAACACTCGTAAGACTTAATGTTTCTATTTATACGCGTTTTTTCTTTTTCCTAAACGGCGCGAGTTTCTTTAACGGTTTCTTTGTACGCATACGTTGCGTAGACTTGGGCATGATACCCATGGCGGTGAGTTCTTTCTCTGTCCATATCTCAAAGTGGTACCCACGGTCAAGTGCGTATTCGCTGGCAGCCTTCCACTTAGATTGGTTCTTGATGTAGGTCATCCCCTCATTCAATAGCGTTTGACGGGACTTACCTTGTGTGCGTTGCGGTCGTTTGGTTTCTTTCTCTGGTTTCACCTCAACAAGGACAACACGACCGGAGCGAAACTTAATCACAAAGTCCATGAAGTATCGGTGAGGTTTCTTGTCGGTCTCGCAGATGTAGGGTATGACCAACTCTTCGGACATCCATTGGACCACGTCTGGATTAGTATCACACCACTTCATCACGTGACGTTCCCAACCAGAACGGTAGACGACATTGTCGATGTCACCCACGTACTTGGACGCGTTACTCGGCTTGTATCTACCCTTATAAGTCTTCATCTGGATTTTACGTATAAATAGTTAAATCATATTTAGACCGTGAGAATCATTAGGATGGCTCAGAAAGATTTATCGACGTTTGGACAAGACATAGTACAGGCCGACGCACAAGAAAAAATTGAGGCAAAGACTGAAAAGACTATCGAAGAACGTGAAGCGGAAAAAGAAAGAACGGGAGAATCAACGGGGAAACCAGCGTTCTCTCGTTTAGAATATCCGTTGGGTATGGGTGATAACACAGAAACCCCATACAGGGCGGCCATCTACTTTATACCAAAGGCAGTCGAAGGTACTAAGTTCAATAACGACGAAGCGACCAAGGCGTGGTGGAAAGAGACCTTCTTCACTCTACGTGACCAGTCGGGTGACGGTGAAGGTGAGGCAGATACCAAAAAAGAAGGTGAGGCACAAGAGACAAAGGAAGCGGACAACGCTTCTGCAGATAAGACAGTACCTACTGTAACTCAGGCACGTACCCTAAACCCTACGGGTGACGTTATAAAACTTTATCTACCCGTCGCACTAAACATCACAGACTCATTCTCTTACGACACTCCGGACTTAGGTATGTTAGGTGCCGCTACGTTCCAAGGATTGGGTAAGGGTGAATCACTTACTCGAGCGACTCTTGATGCGTTCAAGGGTAGTTTAAAGAGTGTTAGTGATGTGATTAATCCGGACATGGCAAGTGACGTAGGTCGAGTGGCTGCGTTGCGTGGTGCGCAACGATTTGCCCCGAGCGAGATTGCGGATGCGTTTGGTCTTGCCGCGGCGGTCACAGTAAACCCTAACCGTCGTTCTGTATTCCGTGGAGTTGCGGTACGAGAGTTTCAGTTCACATTCAAGTTTATCCCTCGCAGTCGCGCAGAGTACGAAGTGGTTCAGCAGATAATCAAGATGTTTCGTCTGTACTCATACCCAGAGGCTATCGCACTTGATGAAGAAAACGGTGTAAGTGGTGGATATAAGTATCCTCATATGTTCGGTATTAAAATTGTACACGTACGTGGCGATGGTAAAGAACAACAGATAGGTACTAAGATGCTACCGACACACATTCGTAGTATTGCAGTCAATTATAATGCGGGGTCGATGGCGTTCCACAGCGAAGGTGAACCTGCGGAAATCGACCTATCGTTAAGTCTAGTGGAAGAACGTACGATGTCCAGAAAAGACATCGAAGGAGGATTCTAATGTCATACTTTAAAAGTTTTCCAAAAGAGTTCTACCAGTTCGGGGATGACCCTAACCGTGCAGTGATGCAGAACATCACAGCGTACGTAGAGATATTTGACCAGGCCCG
>Ga0213860_10000021_pt1 | contig 56299 bp, 73 predicted proteins | sample PICome_3_FD_160118 | JGI IMG/M metagenome (GOLD analysis project Ga0213860, IMG submission 160118) | Coastal seawater microbial communities near Pivers Island, North Carolina, United States - PICO550 | ecosystem: Environmental > Aquatic > Marine > Coastal | place: USA: North Carolina...
GCGCTACGAAGACGTGACCTCATATAATCCCAAGCGTAAGGTGTAGGCCATTGAGTAAGTTCGTCAAATCCAATCCAGTTAAAAGCCTGTCCTTGGTAGCGTGTGACATCGGTATCCTTATCCAGATAAGACATCCACAGTCTTCCACCTTTAGGAGATACCCATTGTGATTTACGCTCTGACCATTTGATTCCTGGTACGGCACGTGGATATAACTCCTGCGACTTCTGTATAAGTTCCCTTAGTTCCTCAGTTGTATGTCGTACAAGGAGTCCAGAGAAGTGTGGATTGTTCAGGCCGTGTAATGGATCTGCTAACATTGCGTAGCTTTTGCCACCACCTGCTGCCCCACCGTACAGCACTTCTCTTTCAGAAGAACTTAGAAAGGATGTCTGTGGACCTGGGTTGGGTCTGAATACGACATCCTGCGCTTCTTCAACGTCATAGTCAGGGGCTACTACCTGCGCTGGGATAGGTTCTGGCTGGGGGGCTTCTATCTCCGCTGGCTTCTGAGTATGCACCGACTCCTTGTGTTTCGAGCTTCTCGATTTCCGAAAGCGTTTCTTCGAGCCACTTGGCAAGCTTGCGTTTAATGTTAGATGCTTTTCTACGTCTTTGCTCAACTTCTATTCTCTTCTTTAGACCCATATGTGATATGTATCGGTCTGTTTCTTTACTCAACCACTGTGCTACTACTCTGTAACTATACTGCTTGAGGTGACGTTTTGCAAGCTCTAATGCTTCTAATTCATGCTCAATAGGTACAAGTATTCTATCATTGTCAGGATCTACCTCGTAACCAAACGGTATCTTTCTTGTTAGCCTGACAATCTTGTGCCATTGTTTGTTGTGTGTCTTAGGAGGTTTAGGTAGTTGCCAAAACCCCAGTTCTCGTTGTGGTATTATTCGTTCTCACCTTCTTTGGGTGGTAGATAGAAGATGCCACCACCGCTAGTAACATCTACTTTATCTACCTTACCAAGTCCTGCTCTGTCAAGCAAGTCTTTTGCTGCTACCATCTTTTCTTTTATGCCTAGCTCCGTTGGATCATACAACGCACCAACCATAGCCATAGCAGCTTTAGGAGCAGTACGTGCAAAAAATGTGCGAGTCTTCTCACCGATCTCATCCTTTAGAGATTCAACAATCGCTGCAGTGTTGCTGTTATCGCCGTAACCTGCCAGTTTTTTAGCAGCGACAACATCACCATTAGCTTCATCAAATAGTACATCTAGAAACCGCTGCTGCTTATCTGTTAAATTTCTCGCCATATATTGCTTCCCTTATTTGTGACCGACCTATACCTAAGTCATTCAACTCTCTGTCGGTCATCATGTGCATCATACGAAAGTCTGCACGTTTTTGCTGTCTAATACAATGGTTATCCCATAGACGTTTTAATAAATTTTTCATAGCACTATCTCCTTTGTTTGTGTGCGGAGATAGTTATACTCAAATATACGTCAGGTAGTAGTACCTATTATTGCATACCCGATATGTTATTTCTTCTTTTTCATAGGACGTTCTGGTGGGTTAGATGCACCACAAGCTAGTCCTCCATGAGCCATGCCCATTTTCTTTTTAGCCATGCCACCATACATGTAGCCCATCTTCTTTGCTACTGCAGGTGCAGCTTTCTTTAATGCTTTCATTCCTTCATTCATAGGTTTCTTTCCCATAACACCACCTTTGTTCATTTTAGATTTATGATAACCAGTACCTCCACAATGAGCGCACCCTTTGCCTTTACACTTTGGACATATAGTCTTCTTCACTTTCGCTTCCTCCCTGAAGCTGTTACTGACCATTTAACTTTCTTAGGTCCAGTCTTTTTTCTTGCTTCTGCTTTACTAATTCTACCTGCTACTGCTGCAGGTCTACATGCAGGGTAGGGTCTGTTCTTATCCTTGCCACCAGAACGCCCACACTTTTTGCCTGTCTTTACGTCACGCCAATCTTCCTTGAACCACTTAGTGAGTCCACCTTCAGCGTAACCTCTACGACTTTCTAGTACGTGCTTTGACCTTTGCAACTGAACCTCCCTTGCTGTAAGTACCCCCACGTGCTTTATACGTCTTAACTAGCCAAGCACTTCCGTATGCGCTGGGCCACGTCTTAAACTTTCTCTTAGCTTCTGACTTTACTTTAGAATACAATGCTTTGTTCTTAGGTGTAGCCATTATGTACGCCTCGACTTTGTACCACTACACTTCCACTTCTTACGTGACAGACGTAGTGGACTGTTAGGATTAGCTGCTGCCTTTGGGTGCTTCTTCATCTGACCAGCGCTTCTTGCACAGTACGAATCGCCTTTACCTGTGCCTGGACGTATACGCTTACCACCGTCTTTAGCTTTACCTGATTGACCGTAGCTTACTTTAATTGTACGCCCTGTCTTAGGGTTCTTAACTTTCTTGGCAAACATCTTGCCTTTACGTGGTGTAGCCATTACTTGCCTCGAAATTTTTTATAGAGGGTTCTCCACCAAGCTATCATACGCTTTCCAAATGTCATCAATTTCTGTTTGAATAACATCTAACTTCTCTCCTATGCCATTTGTTATCGTTGTTGCTTTATCTACTTGACTACGCAGATCTAATAATACTTTCTGCTGCTCTAGTATCTGCTGCATGTTTGTGGTCAACTGTGCTAGTTTAGTATTGAGTCCACGTACATCGTTATCTACTACAGCCTGTTCTACTGTTTGTATTCTACTTGTTATCCCAGCTTCTAGTGTTGTTATCTGTTGATTTAACTGTTGCATTTTTACAACAATATCATCGTTTAGTTTTGTTTCGGCTTCTTGTAATTCTTTTCGTATTGCTTGACTAGCTGTCGTTAATTGATTTGCCGCAAATGTTTTATTTGCTGTTCGTTCTCTTGCAGTGTCGTTGCTTAATTGAGTTAAGCTTTTTTGTATTTCTAAAATTTGCTTTGCATTTGCGCTGGCTTTATCTATTGCTTCACTAACGCCACCCTCTACACCGTAGAACCTATTCAGTGTATCGTATCCCCAATAGACACCACCTGATACAGCAGATAGAACTGGAAGTGCTACAGCAACCATCCAGCCCTTTACGTTAAATCCCCCTATGCTGAACTCCATAGACATTAGTTCGGCATAGTTCCGTATTCTTCTACATACTCACCAGCAGCGTATATCTCTGCTGCAGTCTTCATATCATCTTCTAGATAGCCTTGCCAACCAGAACCAAACCCATCGTTATCCCACAGTATTACAAACTCGTCTATGTTCTGTGTATACGTAATGGCTGTATAGCTACCAACTACAAAGTTATTCTGTGTTGCGTAACTGTCGATACTCGCTGTTAGTTCAGTGTTATTAGCTGCAGCCATGAATGCACCAGCTTGTTGAGCGTAGTTCTCTACCTGTGCTACAGCTTGGTTGTACGCATCAACCTCTGCTTGGTCTATGCTGTACTCATCTGTTTCTATCATGCCTTGCAATGCAGTCTGCTCTGGTGATGTATCTGCTGTTGCTGCAGCTTCCATTACACCAGTAGCACTTAGTATCTCTGCTGAAGCATCAGCTAGAATATCTATAGCTTCATCCAAGTCATTCATAGAAGCTTGGTATTCTTGTGTAAACAACTGCTGTGCGTTGGTAGCAGTCTCGTAGTCGTGACCTAGTACAAGATCCTTTGCATCTAAGTAATCATCTAACTCCTGCTGTGTAATAAGTCCATCATCAAATGCGTCATCTATAACAACACCGCCCAGCGCAGCATATCCTACTGCACCTACTGTGTGATATCCATTGTCCGTCACCCTGTTCTTAATAGCACCTAGTGTGCTAATTAGTTGGTCTATCTTCTCCTGACCTGTCATTGTTAGCGCTGGGTCCGTCACCTCTGCGTTTGCTTGACCTGAACTGATCACTAAGGCTGCGCTTAGTAGTAGTGACTTCAGTGAATGCTTCATCATATTCCTCTCCTACCTGTAATAAGGTATCCCAAAACTCTTTGTCTAATTCATAACCTACAACAAATAATGCAGGGTCTTCTCTGTATTTCTTTATAGCGTTCCTGCCCATGAGCAACTTACCAGTACGTGCATCATTTATAGGACACGGAGTATTGGCTAACATCATACTCCTGAACACTGTAGGATCTTGACACATCACTGAGATGGCAGACACCTGTAATCCTAACCCACCAACCTGTTGAGGTAAACCCAGCAATCTAGCATTCTTCCTGCGATTGCAGTTGGGGTCTTGCTGCATCTCACCGTGAGACAGGCCAATTATATTTAACTGAAGCCCTCTGCTCTTCGGGATTAAGCAAGAGTCATTACCTCCCCCACCCATCATTGTTGGAGCTATGCTGGACATTACAGGACTGCTGCCTGGAGATGAACCTGCTCCGTTATAATTTATGACTTCACTTTGATTGTTTGAATCTACAACTGAATCTTCATAGTTGTTAGAAAAGTCACCTGTAACATCATTACCAGTATCTGTAGTCGTTGTGGTATTGTTAGTTATGCCATCATCTAGCTGCGTCTGTTCCTGTGCAGATACCGTAGTCGTCCACAAAACTAGGACTAATACACATAAGCTTAGTAGCTGCGTCTTTATGACCGATAAGTGCGAGTGTTTGTGCATCTTGATTTCTCTGACATACAGTATCTCCCACCCTGCATGACGCTGTATATGTTATTGTTTGACAAGCTGTAACTATCATTAATACGCATAGTTGTACGCAGAGTTTTAGCTTTGTCAACACTTTTATCCTATGCCTTTACGTTTTCTTTCAGGGTCTAGTACTTCATGCTTTTCCAGGAAGCCCTCAAGGTACATAGCTCTTTCAATATGATCTAAAGTAAATCTTTTTCCTAGCCTAGCTTCCAGCGCCTCACGCACATAGAATACATCAGACTTAGGAATGTGTACACGTCTAAGGCGTTTATTGTCACCTTCCGCTATGGCATCGTAAAACTCTTCTATTACATCTTCAGAAGAGTACATACTTAGTTTCTGTTTATACATTATCCTACCTAAAAAGGGGATATGTGTAGTATCTACATGTAGGAGGAGGAGACATGGAGGAAGAGTAACACACAGATTACTACACATACCCTAGTGTAACACTTATTGTTTGTTACATTATATTGTGTTACGTAATAATAAGTATACAGATATACAGTAACACTGTCAAGTTAAACTTTACCTATGTCCAATTATTTATTTAGTTTATTATTTATATCGTTTAACTTAAAAAGTTTAACTATCCTGCTCCTGCTCCGCAGTTATACCTAAAAAATGGGGTCTGTCAAGTATAAAAGAGACTAACTGCGACAATTTGTACCTCTCAAAAAACCACTTCTGTGTAGATATACGTATACACGTAGGGGTATACCCCCCAGTGGCCCTCGCCGCCCCAACGATTAAGGGCTGCTTTTACAGTTTAGACAGTGTTTTACTAGCTAAGTTACTGTATTTATTACACTTTTATACTGATATATCCTCAATATACTACTAAAAAGTGTTGTATTTGTGCAACATTCTAGAAATGTGATCACAAATCAAGGAAGGATGCACAGTATATCCCCCCTTTTGTGATCACAAATAAGCATACCCACCCTATACAGTATATATATAATAATAAGAACAAACATAGAACAAACACTACAAAGCAGAACCAAACAAGAACAACTAAAAAAAGAATCGTTTAATTACAACAACTTATAAAAAAGTTTAAAAAAGTACTTGCAATCTATGTTGCGGTATGCCCTTAATAGTACATCGAAAGCGACAAGTTAAAGCTTGAGAGTAGGCAACAAGCCCTTGATCCTCAGATTAACAGCGTCCTTTTGACGGCTCGGTGAAATGCCCTAGCAAATACTAAAACTAAATACTTGACTACAAATACAAATACTGAAAGACTGAATACAACATAACGAAAGATAATTGATACGATACAAAGTGAAACACATATACAGCGATAGCACATAGGCGTGGAAGTGAGAATACACTACAAGCCCAGTCGATAAGACACGCAATCAATAAACGTAGATGCTACTAAGATTGTGAGAGAGTTGACTTACTCATAACCACTGAAAAGGTGCTAACCTACTGTTTAACTGTTTCTGTATTTCTTGGACACATTAGCAGCTAATTTAGGCCAACCTAAACTTATGCTTGACATATGGGTTGCTGATGTGTCTTACTAAATATAGGAGGAAGCTATGCAAGAATATTATTTAAGAGTTATGGACTGTGAGACTGGCTATAGCGAAATGTGGAAAGTAAAAGCTAATAGCGAACAAGAAGCTATTGACAATGTAGAAAATAACTTTGAGAATAAAGAAGTAATAGAGGAGGACTTCTAATGAAAATACTTGAAGGACAAAGGTATGACCGCAACGGATTGTTTGCTATACCTGAGACTATTGACGATTTGACAGACCAACTAAACAGCCCAGAACAATGGGTTGCCTATGGACTGACACATAATTTTCTAGCTACTGAGTTTAACAAAACGTTGGACAATATACAGAAAGAGCTTGACAAGAAATACATATTCCACTCATTATCGGATATGATAAAATTTGTAAAAGAATTGGAGGATGCTAATGTCTAACTACAAGCTACTTGGAGTAGGAACCAACGCCAAAACTATCAAGGGTGATGGCTCCGAATATCTCACAGCTATCTTATACATGACGCCTTACAAAGTTATGGTAGATGGCAAGCTATTCAACTCATGCTCTATGGCTGCTATAGCAAGCTGTATTGAGGGTTGCTTATACACTGCTGGACGTGGGAAGTTTAGCAACGTACAGACAGCTAGACAGCGTAAAGCTGAATGGTTCTATCGTGATCGTGTAGGCTTTATGAAGCAGCTATATCACGACATACAGAAGTTTAGTAACTACTGCAAGAAACGTGGCATACAACCTTGTGTCAGGCTCAATGGTACTACCGATATTAGGTGGGAGTTGATACCTGCAATGCCACACAACAAGATGAATATATTTCAGGAGTTTCCAGAAGTACAATTCTATGACTACACAAAGATACCAAACAGGAAAGTTGCTGACTATCCAAACTATCATTTGACATGGAGTTATAGTGCTGCTAATCCTAAGTATGAGGAATTATTCTGGAATGTTATACGCAATGGCATGTCCGTTGCTGTAGTATTCCGCAAGCCTGTCAACATGACTACATGGCGAGGCTACAATGTTGTGGACGGTGACAAAGATGACCTTCGTTTCCTAGACCCACAACAATCAATCGTTGCACTCTATGCAAAGGGTGCAGCTAAACATGACAGCACAGGCTTTGTGCAAGATATATAGGAAGGAGATATCATGTTTATAATATTTGCAACTAAACCAACTCAGGACGGATGCAAAGGTTTCCGTTTCAACTTTCTTGGCAAGAAGGGTATCTACCGCAAGCGTAGTGTTATCAATCGCTATGGTAGGACACAAGGTAAGGTTATGACTGGCTATCACTTTGGCAAGCGTAGTCTATACCTTGAGAATGCTGAAGCCTATCGCAAGCTGTACCATTTCGCAGGATGATAGGACTGCTTATCTTATGGCTAGGTGGGATCATAATGTTTCTTAGCCTAGCCCAACTCATTCAGTACTTACATTAGGAGTGCAGTATGGAAATAGAAATCAATGATTTTACAAATCAAGAAATTGATTATTTATCAGAATTAATATTAGAAAAATTGAATGATATGGGATACAACACCGAAGCATTCAGTTTTACTTTGTCAGTGCAATTTGAGGAGGATGCGTAATGGCTAAAGGATTTGACGTAAAGAATAACATGGCAGTGAAAGCACTAGCCAAGAAACTAAACATGGAAGTGGGCATGAGTACAAGCATGGCTGTTGAGGAAGCTATGACTTACTTGCTAACATCATTCCACAAGAGAAACGTGGATAGTATCAAGGCTGCTGAACTTCTTAGATGGTGGCTCAGTGACTTCCAAGATGAGGAACTTGAATACTTTGAGACTAGAGTAGACTTAGCAAAGCAAGTTAAGCTTGTAGATACAAGGAGGAAACAAGCATGAAAGATTTCGTAATGGATGACAAAACAGGAGCGAGAGTGTTCCGCAACCCACATCATGACTTTGACGCTAACACGTGGCGAGGTGTGCAGCAAGGTAACTCTTTGTTGCTACACTGGATAACACACTGGATAGACAAGCATGAGTGGGATGGTGGCAAAGTGTCACTCGATGGGTGGATGGAACTGCAATACGAATACAGTGCAGGTATGAAGCCCAGACCTATGAAAGGTAAGGTATGTGAGTACGATGGTGCGTATGATAGTGAGGACGGTGACCCACCACTTCAACCACTACTCATGGTCAAGATTATATTGGATGCTACTGGTGGTGTAGGCAAGAGGTTAGTCTACATATATGACTATGGTATCGTGGCTATACCTATCATATCAGGTGGATACAAAGTAGTAAGGATGGACTGATGAAGATTGACTATCAATACGAAGTACAAGATGAACTACCGCTTGACCATGAGGACAGCCTAGATCATTGGGCTAGACTACTGGCTGACCAAGAGGTAGGTGATGATGAAGAAAACTACGAGTGGGATTACCATTACGAAAACTATTGGATGCAACTTGACGCAGAATATAACTATGACATACTTAGACCATAAAGGAGGACACAATGCCTGAGTATAAAGTAACTGCCACAATGGACGTGGGATACACTGCTATTATCGAAGCTGATACTGAAGAGGAAGCATGGGCGATAGCACGTGGTGACAGCATATCAGACCCTGACTGGGAAAAGACAGACGATGGACACGACTGGACATTGGAAAACATTTGGGAGGTTAAAGATGCCTAGATATATTATAGTAACGGAGACAATGTGTGGTGACAGCTACGAGTGGACAACTGATGAGGATGGCAACGAGGCTATCTATACATACGAGAGTGAAGAAGCTGCTGAGAAAGAGTTAGCTGATGATATCAAAGCTATCAATGAGGACAGAGAACCAGAGGATTATGTACACAGGGATGAATACTTTATCCAAGAGTACACTGGTAACGAGACAGAGGAGGGCAGAGGTAATGCTACCTGATGAAATGGAAGCTGAGAAAAACAGAAAGATAGTCGTTGCCCAGGCTGACGAGATAGATATATTAAAGAACAATATCAAAGAGTTACAAGAGCAACTTAATGCTGCACATAAGAGGATAGCCTCACTCAATGAGGACTGGGGCGACATGCGTGACAAACTAGATTCAGCAAACAAGCACAATAAAAGCTTGACACAAAGTTTGTCCAACGCTTACGATGACATATCTAATCTGATAAAGGAGGACTTAGAATGCAGATAGATGAACTTAAACCTGAGTATAAACAAATCATACGAGAGGTAGTAGTAGAACTATTCAAAGAGGTAGCATCCAAGCAAACGTTTGGAGTTAGCGATGATGTGCTACAACTAGATGAACACCTACATGAATGGACTAGTAGAAAGCTAGACAAGTACAAAGTAAATGTGTACGGTGTATCATTACAGGAGGGTTTCTAATGCAACCACAAAACATGAGCGCACACCAACGTGTGAAGTATGAACCAACAAGAATCAAACGAGGCAGACAGTGCAGACTATTTGGTGTGGACTTCCACAGTGTAGCAGAAGCTGCTCGATACTGGAAGATATCATACTCATGGGCTAAAGAACAAATTGATGAACGTCAAAACATGGACAGCTTACCCAAGAGATATATACACAAGGGTAAATACAGAGGACAATGGAGGACAAAACATGAAGCTGTATAGGAATAGCGAAGGTGTATGGGCAGGTACACAAGCTGATGCACGTAAGATATGCGGCAAGACTTATAGCACTGTCGATGTACCAACCGACAAGCCTAACCTATTGAAGTTCCTTAATCTCAATCAGGTTGGCTCCTATACTAGTAACGGTAAGCAAGATACTATTACAGGAGATATTGATACCTCAAACAAGAGTGCAATGTCTTGGATACGATGGAGCCATGACCATATGTGCAGAGGACAGTATGAAGAAGCAAAAGAAATGTTAAGAAAAGGATTGGAGTTAGCTTTAAATGATAGAACTACTACTAGCGATGGTTGAGGAACAGAACCCTATCCATAAGTACTGCATGTCCAAGCATGAACACTGGACTGGCAGAGCAGCGTGTGTCCAAGAGTTACGACATGCCCAACGCAAGATGGAAGTAGAAGAACTACGACAGTTCTTGAAAGAGAACCCACACTACAGATACCCAGGCATGGCTTTGCCTAACGGAAAGATAAAACCTCTTGACGTTTGTTGGGGATCTGCTAAAACTTATGGCACAAACAAAGAGAGGAGATGCTAATGAAGTATGAAGTATGGTTTGGACAGAATGGTAAGTGGTTTGGTTACCACACATTCAAATATAAAATGGATGCTGAACGTTATGAGGAACGTTATAAAACGGTATTCCCTAACTTAACTGTAGAGATACGGAGGAAAGAGTATGGTTACTGCTAAAGTATTACCTATACACCAACTCATTAAGCAGACACAGCGTAGGAAAGATGACTACGAATGGGAAGGTGACTTCGAGAAAGCACTGCTTGAAGGTGAGTACTTAAAGTTATTAAAAGAAGATGAAGCAAAGGGGATTACATGGTATCCGAATTTCTAGCTAACCTATTTCCTATCACGTTTGCAGCGTTGTACTTTTTTGGATGGGTTTACTTGGTGTATGCACATGTTAAAGGAAAGTAACGATGGACAAGATACGAATGCGCCTTTCGATGATGTTACACATTGGTTGGGTTACCTATCTCGTAAGGATAATGATAGCACTAAGTGTTCTACTGAACGTGGTACTTGGTGGAAGATTAAATCAAACCTTTTCAGCTAGGAACTGGGAATGGAAACGTAATAATAAATACAATCTAGTGCGACCAATAGACACATTGCTAGGTGATGGACATTGTAGTAGAGCATGGTCATACTGGAAGGTAAGGAGGAAATGGTAATGAAGAATATCCCCAAGCAGTCAGCCACCCTGACACAGATAGTAGATTTTTACTTGCACTCTGACGTGTTTCGTAGACTTTCTTCCTCCTCCCAAAAGGACTACGAGTCACACTTGCAAGCTGCTGTGCTGACACAGGTTGAAGGCAAGGCTCTTGGGGGTTATCGTTGTAAGAACTTGAAGGTTCGACACATCACACAAGCATACGATCAATGGCTGTTGACTGGCACTCGCACTGCCAACTACAGACGCAGTGTCCTTTCCGCTGCGTGGAGACATGCCATGAGGTATGATGTAATGATTCACAATCCAATCAGCTTAGTAAAGACTGAAGTACCTGAACCTCGTAGGGTACACTGGACACGTGAACAGGTGTCACTCTTTCTTGACACAGCTTACAGCGATTTTCGATGGCGCAGCATTGGACTGATAGTTCATATGGCATACGACTGGGGTCAACGTGTAGGAGATGTTCGGCTTCTTACATGGGATAGTTTAGACTTAAACAACTGTCGTATTGATATGACTCAGAGCAAGCGTAATGCAGAGGTACACCTCCCGATCTCTCATGGCTTGTGTTCAATGCTGCGTCAGCAGAAGGAAGACTTTGGATTCCAAGAGTACGTTGCTCCCAGGGTGAAGCCTAGAGCAGGTGCTTACACACCATATGACAAAGAAGAAATAGCTAATCTTATCAACGTGTTACTAGATGAAGCTAACCTACCACGTGAACTTACAGCTATGGATTTACGTAGGACAGCAGTGACTGAGATGATGGAAGGTGGTGTTGACTTGGCAGGTATCATGCAAGTAACAGGTCACAAAAACACAGCATCAGTCAAGCCTTACATGGTGAACACATTCAGTGGTGCAAGCAAGGCACTAGCAGCGAGAGGTAAACAAGATGAAGATGCGTGAGTTTGTTGACAGTCTAGCTCTCAAAGATGACGAGAGATACAGAGGTGACTGCCCTCAATGCAGAGGCAAGAATACTTTTACTGCTGCCAACATACTTGGTGAGATAAGGTACAACTGTTTCAAGCTAGGCTGTACTGTTGGTGGTATCTATGATACAGACATGACAGCAAGAGAGATACAACACCGTCTGAAAGAACAGCAAATAGCACGTGCATACACAAACATAAAGAAAGAGAAGGAGACTATGGAGATACCACCCTATGTCGTGTCGCCCAAGGCACAACACACCAAGCACCAACGCTTTGTTAGACGATGGGGATTAGCAATAGCTGATACCATGTATGATGTGAAGGATGAACGTGTTGTCTTTCCTATCAAGCACAAAGGTAGAATTATTGATGCTGTGGGCAGGGCTGTAGGTAAGAAGCAGCAACCCAAATGGTATCGCTACACAGGTGAGGCTGATTACTATATGCATGGTAACGGTAATATATTGTTGATAGTAGAGGACGTACTGTCAGCTATCATAGCTACCCAAGAAGTACCATACATTACAGCTATGGCTATACTAGGCACAAGCCTGAGTCCTAAACATATGGAAAAGATACAAGAGTACAACAGAGTTATCATAGCCCTTGACCCTGATGCTATTGGTAAGACAGTTGAGTATCGCAGAGAGATAGAGTTGTGGACAGGTAACAAGACCACAGCTATGAACTTACTAGATGATATAAAGTATAAGATGGAAGAAGATATTGACAAACTAAAGGAGTTATGTAATGAAGTTAGCAGTAACCATTGACGTAGACGGAGACATAATGTATGTACCAGAGGGTGCAGTGTTCGAGAACTTTCCCAAGCCTAAGTTGTTTGACAACATGAAGGATGCGGAAGAGGAACGTGCTAAGTGGAACACTGGTGTGATAGTAAATTATGAGACAGGTAGGTGTGTAGAAAAGATAAGATCATTCACTGATGCAGAGAGAGCGAGAGCAGAGGAAAGAGCGAGGATAAACAGCAATGATGGAACTAGCACTGATAAAGACTCTACTAGATAGAGAGTTCTACAATCAACACAAGGGGATACGTTGCCCTGATAAGATCTTTAGCAAGGATGTACGTAAGATTAAGCAAGCATTGGATACAGCGATGGAGACATATGACAATGACTTCAATGTATCTGACTTGCAAGCGGTGTTCAATCGTATCAATGCAAGCATGACCACCGCTACACGTACAGCATATGAAGATCTGTTCAAGCGTATAGAATTAGCTGAACCTATCAAAGGTGAGATAGCAGAGGACACACTGTCTCAGTTGTTTCAGCAGCACGTGGGTGACCTCGTTGCTAACCTGGGGTTTGACTTTGTGAATGGTGCAGAGAATAGCCTTGAACCATTACGTAAACTATTAGAGGAATACAAAGATGACTTTACTCCAAATCTTCGTGTCGAGTGGGATGATCATAGTCTTGATACTGTACTTGATGCAACGGCACTTGATTCGAAATGGGCATTCAATATATCCAGTCTGGCTCGTAGGGTGGAGGGTATCAGTGGTGGTCATCTTATTCTGGTTGGCGCTCGTCCTAATACTGGAAAGACTAGCTTTCATGCCTCACTTGTAGCAGCAGAGGGTGGCTTTGCACATCAAGGTGCTAAGTGTATTGTACTGTGTAATGAAGAAGCATACACACGTGTGGCTGCACGATACATCAGTGCTTCATCTAACATGACAATGACTGAGGTACGTACCAACAAAGCCCTAGCATCCAAGCGATACCATCCTGTGTCTGAGAACATACAGTTCAAGGATAGTACTGGCAAGGGCATGGACTGGGTAGAGTCTGTCGTTAAGTACGAGAAGCCTGACATAGTTATACTAGACATGGGTGACAAGTTTGCTGACATCAAGTCAGAACGTTCAGACATTACACTCAAGGCAGCAGCTATCCATGCACGTAACATAGCCAAGCAGTATGACTGTGCTGTGATATGGATGTCTCAACTATCAGCAGAAGCAGAGGGCAGGGCTGACCTGAACCAAGCTATGATGGAAGGTAGTAAGACAGGTAAGGCAGCAGAGGCTGACCTGATGGTACTCATTGGTAAAACACAGCAAGCAGAAGGAGAAGAGGAAGACCCTATCAGATACTTGAACATAGCTAAGAACAAACTGAATGGCTATCAAGGTAAGATTACCTGTGTGCTTGACGGTTCAAGATCAGTGTACTCAGCATGAGACTAGTGCTAGACGTAGAGAACACTGTCACTAAGCGTGACGATAAGGTTCACCTTGATCCCTTTGAACCTACCAATCATTTAGTACAGGTGGGTATGCTAGATGCTGATGATCCTAAAGCTACCCTGACTATCAAGACACTAGATCACAATGAAGCTACTGACTTCACAGGCTTTCAAAGACTAGAGGTACAGTGGAACTTAGACAACACTGATCTACTTATCATGCACAATGCACAGCACGACTTAATGTGGCTGTGGGAATGTGGCTTCAAGTATGACGGTGCTATCTATGACACTATGCTTGCTGAGTATATCTTAGATCGTGGGCAGAGAAACGGACTAAGCCTCCAGGCTTGTGCAGAACGTAGACAACTAAAGGTACAGAAGGATGATACACTCAAGAAGTATTTCAAAGAAGGTAAGAACACAAACGAGATACCGTTGGAAGAACTCTGCTTTTATCTTGAGCATGACTTGCTTACTACTTGTGAGTTGTTCCACGCTCAAGAAGCAGACTTCGCCAAGCCTGAAGCTGCCTCCCTTAGTACAATCAAAAGAGTTACCTTCAACACCTGCAAGACCCTCACAGAAATCTATATGGCAGGATTCAAAGTCGATCTTCCAGAGTTGGAAAGAGTAGCAAAGGAGTTTGAAAATGAGAAAGCTGAAATCGAAACACGTCTGCAAAAGAAAGTCAGGGAAGTTATGGGGGATACTCCGATCAACCTACGTTCACCTGAACAGAAGTCGCAGGTATTATTCAGCAGAAGAGTACATGACAAGAAAGAATGGGCTGATCTCTTCGAGTTCACTACGACACAAGAAGAGTTTAAGGATGCCGTTAAAGCCAACTCCTCACCGATCTACAGGACACAGGCATACACCTGCCCTAGTTGCGAAGGGCAAGGTAAAGTATACCGACTTAAAAAAGATGGAACAAAGTTTGCTAGACCGAATAAATGCAAAGATTGTAATGCACAAGGATACAAACTAAAGGATAGCAAACAGATAGCAGGGCTACGCTTTACTGCACCAAGTAAGAAGTGGGTCAGTGCTAATGGATTCAACACAGGAAAGGATGAACTAGATGTACTTTCTTCAACTGCTAAGAACAATAGAATGGACGAGGCTTTTAATTTCCTTTCTGACCTTAAACGTCATAATGCTGTCTCTTCTTATCTATCTGCTTTTGTCAACGGAATACGGACATACACTAAGGCAAACGGATTCCTGCACGTTGGACTTACTCAGCATATTACAGCCACTGGACGTTTCAGTGGAAGAAATCCCAACATGCAAAACATGCCAAGAGGAGGTACATTCCCAGTAAAGAAAGTATTTGTATCACGATTTGATAATGGATTAATAATGGAGGCCGACTTTGCACAACTCGAATTTAGGACAGCAGCGTTCTTGGCACAGGATGAAACAGCGATGCGAGAGATTGCAACTGGTTTCGATGTACATGCTTACACAGCAAAAGTTATTACTGATGCAGGGCAACCAACATCACGTCAAGAAGCTAAAGAACACACGTTTGCACCGCTCTTTGGAGCAAGCGGTTATGGACGTACAAAAGCTGAAGCAACGTACTACACCCACTTCAATGAAAAGTACAAAGGCATAGCTAACTGGCACAGGAACTTAGCTGACGAGGCACTACGCTTCATGAAGATAACAAACATATCAGGCAGACAGTACGCTTTCCCTGATGTGACAAGACGTAGCAGTGGTGTACCAACGCACTTCACAATGATAAAGAACTATCCAGTGCAGGGCTTTGCTACTGGTGATGTAGTGCCAGTGGTACTCAATGAAATGCATGAACGTTTACGACATATGAAGTCGTGTTTAGTTAACACTGTACATGATTCTATGGTAGTAGATGTACATCCTGACGAGAAAGACTTAGTGTTGTCTCTTGTTTGGACTATGAACCAAGACTTAAACAATATAATAGAGGAGACATATGGTATAAAGATGAATGTTCCTATGCTTTTAGAAGCAAAGATAGGAAAGAATTGGCTTGACACAGTTGATATATAGTGTATAACTAAGATCTCTTTGACTCTATAAAAAGGATATAGAATGAGTAATGAATTAGCAATAGCAACAGAACGTGGTCAATCAATGGCTGAACTTATGGGTGTATCTTCTGCACCTAGCACTGAGTATACTCCAAGCATATCACGTTTGGGAATGCTTCATCAACCTATCATGGGTGAGGTAGATCTCAATGGTAAGATGATAAAGACAGAGGTAGTACCTGTAGGTGCATTCACCCTCAAGACAGGGGATGATATTGTCTACAGTGTAGGTGTAACTGTCCGTGTCTTTGCCCAACGCAATCAGTGGCAACGTTGGAATAGTGACACTGAAGAGATGGAAAAGTCTGTGATGTCTAACACTCTCAACGGTGACTTGAAGGATAGCATTGGTGGGTTTAACTTAGGTAGACCTACTGGTTACATCGAAGACTTCAACTCACTAGACGAGGCTACCAAGCAAGTGATACGTTCAGTCAAACGTGTCGTAGTCTACTACGGTACAGTCACACTGGACAACCCAATGAATGAGAAGGGTGAAGCTGTTGATGCAGTAGAGTCCGTACCATTTGTATTAGATGTCAAGAACCGTGACAGCTTGAAGAGTATCAATGGTGTGATGGGTCACCTAAAGAAGAAGAACTTACTACCTATCTTATCTACTATAAAACTAGAGGGTGTCGAAGATAGCATACCTACTGGTGCTAAGTTTGGTAAGATACATGCTACCCTGGGTGAGCCTGTGGAGATTAGTAGTGTTGATAATGATATGCTCAAAGACTTCTTAGAACTTATTGAGTATAGCAATGGTAAGATCTTAGACCTACACCATGAACGTGCTAAAGGACACTCTGATGAAGATGAAGCTTTGGTACAAGAGATACTAGACAATGAGTTCGTAGAGGTGGATGCATAATGAACCACCCTGCTGAACTACAAGTCTTTAGCTTTTTGCAAAAGGCTATGTCTGGTGAAGCTACTATGACAGAGGAGGTAGCCACTCAGGTTGCCTCCGATGTTAAGGCTGCTATGGACAAACAGTTTAACTCAGGTCCACGTGACGAGTTCAAGCTACGTATGTCTAACATAGGCAGACCTACATGCCAGTTGTGGTTTGAGAAGAATGACCCTGAAGATAAGATACCATTACCTCCACACTTCCTGATGAACATGATCCTTGGTGATATTGTTGAGGCTGTGTTCAAAGGATTACTACGTGCAGCAGGTGCTGAGTTCAAAGATAATGATACTGTCACACTCAAGCTACCAGATGGACAGGAGATAAACGGTGAGTACGACATGGAAATGGATGGCAAGATAGATGATGTTAAGTCTGCATCACCTTGGTCATACAATAACAAGTTTGATTCATTCGAGTCTTTATCTAAAGGTGATGGCTTCGGTTACATACCTCAGTTAGTCGGCTATTCAGAGGCCGCAGGAAAAGAGGTAGGTGGTTGGTGGGTGGTCAACAAAGGCAACGGTGAGTTTAAGTACATCAGTGCGGCTGACGTTGATCGTGAAGCAGTGTTAAAGGATATCCAAGATACGGTAAATTATATAGAGAAAGATGAACCATTCAAGAGATGCTTTGAGCCTGTACCTGAGACATACTTTAAGAAGCAATCAGGTAACCTAGTACTCAACAGTGCATGTAAGTTTTGCAGCTACAAGCATAAGTGTTGGGATGGTTTAAAGACGCTACCATCAAGGGTATCTAAAGCAAAGAATCCACCTGAAGTAGACTATGTATTTATAGGTGATGGCCTTGCCACGTAGACATAACAAAAAGTTATATCGTAGCGGTCTTGAACAAGAGGCTGCTGCGTTTTTAAAGACTAGACAGAGGACGGTAGAGTATGAGAAGATAAAGATAGAGTGGGAAGATCTACGCTATCGTACATACACACCAGACTTTGAATTAGACAACGGAGTAATAATAGAAACTAAAGGAATATTTAGTCCTGCAGATAGACGCAAACATTTAGAAATACAGAGGCAGCATCCAAAGCTAGACATCAGGTTTGTATTCAGCAACGCTAAACAAAGACTTTATAAAGGAGCCAAGTCTAGGTACTGTGACTGGTGTGAACAAAAAGGTTTCAAGTGGGCGCACCGTGTTATACCTGAAGGTTGGTTATTAGAGAAGGGCAAGCGTATGAAAGTGCAGCGTGTCGTAGTGAAAAGGAGATCCTCATGAGTCATGAGATACAAGATAATGAAGTTGCAATAATCATAAAGCCTGACATAGATGCAGAAGGTAACTGGACAGGAGAACTAAAGACAGGTTTGTTGTTTGGTAATAGTAATCATCCTATTGCTACTAGGAATGCTATGGACTTAGCTTTAACTATGGCAGCATCTATAAATGTAATAGAAGATTTTCCTGACTTGTATGAGTACTTTGAAGAAGCCAGACATGAGTTGCTCAAGGAAATGTTTCCTAAACAGTATGCTGAATCAGAGCTTGCAATCAAGGATGAAATGGATTATACCACAGAGGGTAACGTAATCAAGTTAACCAAGTGGACAAAGACAATGGGTGAAGCATGAGCAAACACGAACAAGAAGAGTTTACTATAGAAGAATTGTTTGATGACATTGGCGACATAGATGAATTAAAGGAAGTAAAAGTGAGTGACTTGGTAAATCATCCACCACACTACAATCAAGCAGGTATAGAGTGTATTGATGCTATCCTTGCTGCAACTAATCATAACAAAGAAGGATACTTACAAGGCAACATACTGAAGTACGTATGGAGGTATGACTACAAGGGTGGCCTAGAAGATTTGCAAAAGGCACAGTGGTATTTAAACAAACTTATTGAGGTATATAAAGAGAAGCACAAATGAAACGTAAGTTTAGTGTAACATATATGATTGAAGTTGATGAACAGAATAACTTTTTATCTGCTCATGAAGAAGGGCATACAGAAGATGTGCATGACTTAGTGAGTAATCTTATGCATGATGTAGATGATATTAGAATACACAATTTGATGGTCAAGGAGAGACAATGATAACACAAGAAGACATAGATCACTTTGCAGATATGCAATCCCCTATCATGGACATGGGGTACTATCAACAGGAAGCAGTGAAGACTGCTATCTATACTGACCCTATAATATACCCTGCGTTGGGCTTGGGTAATGAAGCAGGTGAAGTCCAAGGTAAGATCAAGAAGATGTTGCGTGATGGTACGTTCAACAAGGATGCTATAGCTGCAGAGATTGGTGATGTGTTGTGGTACATTGCTGCGCTGTGTCGTGACTTAGAGATAGACATGGCAGAGGTAGCGTTGAAGAACTTGTCTAAGCTGAAGAGCAGACAGGAGAGAGGAACTATAAAAGGAAGCGGTGACAATAGATGACAGACATTTATATGGCTATGATCATATTGTTTCTTGTAATTGTAGGAGCAGTGTGGGTGTTTACTAGAGACTACGGAGGAAAAGATGAGTAACTTATTACCGACAGACTATCAAAGTTTTATACACCAATCACGGTACGCAAAGTACATTGATGGTAAAGGCCGTGAGTCATGGGCTGAGACAGTAGGACGCTACGTTGATAACGTGGTACGTCCAAAGCTAGGCAACGACTCATGGGTTAATTCTATAGAACAAGCCATACTTGGACTTGAAGTTATGCCAAGCATGAGAGCCATGATGACTAGTGGTGCTGCGTTGGATAGAGATAATACAGCAGGATACAACTGTAGCTATCTACCAGTGGATGACCCTAAGTCATTCGATGAAGCTATGTTTATCTTGTTATGCGGTACAGGCGTTGGCTTCAGTGTTGAGCGTCAGTTCATACAGCAGCTACCAGAAATACCTGAGTTGTTTGAGAGTGAGACTACCATCGTTGTTAAGGATAGCAAAGAGGGTTGGGCTAAAGCATACAGACAACTACTAGCATTACTGTGGGCAGGTGAGATACCTAAGTGGGATGTTTCCAAGGTTAGACCTGCAGGTGCTAGGCTAAAAACTTTTGGCGGTAGAGCCAGTGGTCCTGGTCCTCTTGTTGAGTTGTTCAACTTCACAGTTACAACATTCAAGTTGGCACAAGGACGTAAGCTATCTTCTATGGAATGCCACGACTTGATGTGTTTCATAGGTCAGATAGTTGTAGTAGGTGGTGTCAGACGTAGTGCTATGATATCTCTGTCTAACCTTAGTGATGATCGTATGCGTCACGCTAAGTCAGGACAATGGTGGGAAACAGCAGCACACAGAGCATTAGCTAACAACAGTGTATCTTACACAGAGAAGCCTGACATTGAAACATTCATGCGAGAATGGACTGCTCTGGTAGAGAGTAAGTCTGGTGAGAGAGGTATATTTAATCGTGAAGCATCTAAGAAACAAGCTGAGAAATATGGTAGGCGAGATCCCAACCATGAGTTTGGAACTAATCCTTGCAGTGAGATCATACTTAGGCCGTATCAGTTCTGCAATCTTACGGAGGTTGTTGTTAGGGCAACTGACACATTGGATACGCTCAAGCGTAAGGTCAAGTTGGCTACGATTCTTGGCACTATTCAATCTTCCTACACCAGATTTCCATACCTACGTAAAGTCTGGCAAAGAAACACAGAAGAAGAAAGACTCTTAGGTGTATCACTAACAGGTATCATGGACAATCCATTGATGACTGCAGTCAACTCTAACTTGGAGAAAACATTAAATGAACTACGAACTATCGCAGTGGATACTAATGCTGAATATGCTGAGTTGCTTGGTATACCTCAGTCTGCTGCTATTACCTGCGTCAAGCCTTCGGGTACTGTCTCACAACTCGTTGACAGTGCCAGTGGTATACATGCTCGTCACTCTCCATATTATATCCGTACTGTACGAGGTGATAATAAAGATCCCCTCACACAGTTTATGATAGACCAGAAAGTTCCTAACGAACCATGTGTATTCAAGGGTGACACTACAACTGTGTTCAGCTTCCCTGTCAAATCACCAGACGATGCTGTAACACGTAACGACATGACTGCTATTGAGCAGCTAGAGACATGGCTCATGTACCAACGCCATTGGTGTGAGCATAAACCTAGTGTAACAATATCAGTACGTGATGATGAATGGCTTGATGTGGGAGCCTTTGTCTATAAACACTTTGATGAGATGTCAGGTGTGTCTTTTTTACCACACTCAGATCATACCTATCAGCAAGCCCCATACCAAGACTGTGGTAAGCATGACTACGAAATGTTATTGTCATGTATGCCAGAAACTATTGACTGGAGTAAACTTTCAGAGTATGAACAAGAAGATAACACTAAGTCCAGTCAAACTTTTGCTTGCTCTGGTGATGTGTGTGAAGTAGTAGATATAACATAGGAGTAAGTAATGGGTTTTTGGGTTTTAATAGCACTGTTTATATTTGATGGTAAGCCAATGGTTATGAGTGACAACATCTTATATCCCAGTGTAGAGTCGTGCCACGAAGCAGCACAAGCACGTAGAGATACATTAGATGCTACCAAACCTGACTACGATTTTAAAGCAGACTACTGGGTATGGTGTACACAAATGCCAAAGGAGTTATAATGCCTAATTGTAAATATTGTAATGTAGAGTTAGTAGGTGGATATAAAAGTGAAGGTGGTAACTGGAATCCATCTTGGGCTAAAAAAGGTACACATAAAGTATGTAAGCCTTGTTTCAACAAGAAATATATGAAGAAGTGGAACGATAAAAGAAACGTAAAAAATAATCCTATAAATAATCCTCTTGCCATGTATGTAAATGGTAAATACATATCACGTAAACATCCACTATACAAACCTGGACGCTACAAAACTTTTAGTGATGCAGCTTTTGATGGTACGTATAAATTAGAATCTATTAAAGAAGGATACGTGTATGCTATAACTAATCCTGCTTGGCCTGAGTGGGTTAAGATAGGTATGGCTGTAGATGCTGACGATAGATGCAATGGCTATCAGACTAGTAGCCCTTTTAGAGACTACAAAGTAGAGCATATGGTTGTGACAAACAACAGACGTGAAGCAGAAGCACAGGCGCACAAAGCAGCAGGTAAGGTTGCACAAGAGAAGAGAGGTGAATGGTTTAAGTTAAGTATTGAACAGGCTAAAAATATATTAAACACTTGTTCTGTCATAGTAGAACCAGAAGCTAAAAAAGAAGAGCAACCTAAACAAAAAGAGCAGGTAAAACCTGCCATACAGGATCTATTTAGTTATGCAGAAACTGGAACGTGAAGCCAAGAAGTGGATGGAAGAAAAACGTAAAGGAAAGATAATCTGCCCTAAGTGCGACACTGAAATGATACAAGGTGGTGACCACGATGGAGAAGATGATTACATAGTTAGTAACTTTAGTTGTAATACTTGTGATACATTCTTATTGTTATACTGGAAATGAAAAGGGCCGCTAGTTGCGGCCCCTTCTCTTTATAGTTTACCTACTTCATCGTATATATCTTCCAGATAATCTATGTAGTCTAACACTACACCAAGCTCCCTGTGGTTAAGATCCTCTACAGCACCCTCTATGCCGAACTGTTCTTTAGCCATCTCCATAGCTTTTCTTCTTATAGACTTCTTCTTAGTTCCTTCTATCTTAGTTATCAACGCAAGCCTAGATGCCTCTGGCCCCATGTAACCTTCTCTCATGCGTTGACGTATAGCTGTCTTAACATTAGATACTTTCTCTCTTAGCATCTCTCTCTTGTCTGTCGAGTCTCCTCTAATGTAGGCTTTGTTCCTCATTAAAGATGTAACTTCTCTTTCAAGAATAGGAGCTAGGAAGCTATTAAATATTCTATCATACTCTGGTATCTTTGTTCTCTCTGAGGCAGTCCATTGAAACATATCACCCATAGAATATGCTTTCTCTGTGGCTGTACGTCCTTGCTTCACAGTTAATCCAAACATTCTAGCCAAAGGATTAGGATCATATATCTGTCCTTCTCTCTGTCCTACTCTTAGTTCTTTACCTGTTAATGCTTCTGCTGGTGTGTCAGATACTTTATCAACAAAGGTTTCTAGTATGTTGTCTATATATTTAGTAGCCGACTGAGTAAAGACATTCATACCTTCTGCTTGTCTTACATCTTTACCTGCATCATTCTGTGCAACAAAACCCCACAACTTATTCACAGCATCTACTGGTCTTGTCACACCTGCAACTACATTACCTGTTGCTCTAGTGAATGCGTCAATAGATCTACCACGCTGTCCTTCATCAAAGTTCATGATTGTATCTGCTGCAGCTAGTAAGTCATTACCAAACTGTATGTCTCTAGACACCTGACCTATAGCAAGCTGTGTTAATACTTCTGTTGATATCTCTTTAGGTATCTCTTGACCTTGCCTTTTTAGATTACCAGCACGTCCAACAGCTAGAAAGATAGATAGAGGGAATGTATTCTTAGCATCTATGATAGTACCAGCGCCAGCGTCTACTTCAAATATACCAAGACCTTTCTTCTGCCTTTCTTCATCATACTCCATAGCCATCTTGTAAGCAGCAGAACCTACCATAAATCTACCTATGGCTTCTTGTTCACTCATACTGATAGCTTCACCTGTGCCACCTAAAAGCTTTTTCCTTTTTACAAAATCTTTAGCAATAGTCATTGATGCAAATGGTGACCACTGATATGCAGTAGCGACAACGTTGTTCATGAACCTACCAAAAGGTATAATGAAACCTATGCCTGGAGTATTAGATGCATTCTCCACTAACTTAGCTACACCTTTCAATAGCTGATCATCTGTTGTGTAGTCTTTAGCGTACACAGACTTTAGCGTACCATCTAGTGCAGCTTGTATTACATCCTCTCCTATTTCTATACTGTCATCATTCAAAGCTTTTGCTAGTGTAGTATCTTTATTCATACGTAGATACTTATCCATCTCAGTCATAAACATCTGAGACTTAGTAAAGCTGTCTTGTACTTTTACGCCACTGATACGTGCAGATGCATTAGCTACAGCTTCTGTCCATTTGATTGCAGTACCATCTGGGTTTATACCAAACCTGTTAGCTGTAGATTCTACACCACCTGCGTAAGTTTCAAACAATATCTTTTGTATGTCTTTGTTCTCTCCTAAGAACTTCATGTATGCATCGTGAGTAGTGTAAGGATCTAGAAGGTTACGCAACTTCTGTCCTTGTATCATAGTCAATGCTCTCATTTGTCTGAACGTTCTACTAGCTTCTTTAGGATTGATATACATTTGAGCTAAACCTTTAGCCCCAAGTAATCCAGAGTTAGCTAGATCAGCCAATGTCTGACCCATGTAGAATTGACCAAAGCCGAATACGTTAACGGCTGTTGTTGAGGTAGATGATACAAGCATCCGTTTCCACACAGACTGTCCATACCTTAGAGCCTCTGCTCTTTTTAGTTCTTGCCCTACTGCTTCTTTAGACTCAGCACTATTTAACGTAGCCTGTATAGCATCTTGTGACGCTACTATTGTTGTGTCTAGTGTTCTACGTAGCTGAGACATAACGTTCATTGTAGAAGCTGCATCACTAATCTTACCTGCAAGCAAGTCACTTGCTCTAGCTTGACTACCTGCTAAGTCGCCAATGGTAAAACCTGCTATCTCTAATTTCTTGTTTATCTTCTCAATAGCTTCATCATCCATGTTACGTACAACATTTGTCATAACATCAGAGATCGTATCTTTTCTGGTAAACTTGATATTGTTCTCTTTAAATATCTTAGACAGACCACTAGTACCATCGTCACCAAATACAATACTGCGAACTAGATTAGCTGGCATACGTTCTGCTGACATCAAAGAACCAGAAGCTACTTTGGTAATCCAGTCTTCAGACTTCTGTATAAATACTTCTTCTGCTTCTTTAGTTGCACCTTTGCTCAAGATAGGAGCAGCATCTTCTATTATTAGATTTGTAATATTTGATAGCTTATCATCTACATCTTCAGCTAAGTTAGAAGCACCACGAAACTTACCAAAGCCTAGCTGTGCTGCACCTGCTACACCACCAAGCAAAGAGGAGAAGCCTGTCTGTAACAAACTATACTTCTCTTGTGATCCTGCTGTTAGTAAAGTATTCTGTGCCATGACATCATTCATTACAGCAAAGGTGGCATCTAATCCTGTTGTAGCATATAAAGATTTAGTAGCGTTGGTTTCGAATAGTTCTTTCTGCTTGGCGTTTGCAGCTTTCTTTGCCAAGGCTCTACGGTTTTCTTTTGCTACACGTTGAGCTACTTGTTCTGCTGCTTTATCTGCAGCCTTACTGCTTGCACCTCTGGCTATGGATTTCTTTGCAGCAATCTCTCCTGCTTTGATACCAGCTTGCTTGGCTGCTTCACGCCCTGCACCACCTAGTGCAGCTTCCTGTGCTGCTCTCTTTACTGCTTCTCTTACAGTCTTCTTACCTGTTACACTAACACCTGCTGCTGCTGCACGTCCTATACCACCAGTAGCTAGACCTATATAGTTTGTTGGATCTTTAGCTGCAGCAAAGACATAATCTTTTACACCATCTACAGCACCAAACACACCGTCATTTTGAAACACATTACCAAGGTTGTCATAGATAGTGTACGCTTTTCTAGCATTATCTTTCTTTAAGTCATCAGCTTTACTAATAAACCTTGCCTCTGCAGCAGTAGAGAAAGTGTTTGCATTGAAGTATCTCATGTGCTGTACGAAATCATCAACTACTGTTTCAGCATCTAGATCTGCGTAGTCTACACCCTTCCTGTCTATCATGTAGTCTCTGATAGAGTCTAGGTATTGCTGTTGTTTAAGATCGTCTTTACTTAAAGCATCACCTGAAAAGATAGGCTCTGCACTACGTGATCTAGTGTTTGAAGAAATCGCACTAGACCCCTCGTAGAAGTCTTTCATATATGCATCCCAGCTACTCATTATTCACCTTTTAATTTTTTAGGGCTACCATCTGGATTATGTGTATCGCCAAACAACTCATCCCATTGGCCTGGTCTTAGGTATTTAGGCACAGGCATTTCACCTTTTAGTATTGCTTCTATATCATCACCTCCCATACCTTGTCCAAAGAATAAAGTAGAAAGTTCTCTTGTCGGTCTAGGAGGTACTCCCTTTACGACATTCCCCTCGTCATCACGGTAGTATACATTTTTTTCAATTCTTTCTTTTGTAAGTAGCGCTTCTTCTTCAACTGGTTCAAGGGGCGTTTCCTCTTCGGGGTCTTTCTTTTTAGTTTCTTTGGTAGTGTCTGGTTCAATGGTTTCCTCTTCTACTCTTTCTGGAAAAGTTTCTGCTAGTAATGAATTATAATAATCTAATCCTTCATTTGCTTCCGTTCCTGGTACGTCCATTGTCTTTATGATAATCTCTTTAGTTGTAGGATCATCAAAGAAACCCATTTGACCATAGTTACCAGCAGCTTTTCTGAATAGCATATCTGCTGTGTTCATTTGTATCTGCTTTCTAAGCTTGGTTGCTGCTTCTGGATCAGTTATCCTTAGTGCTTTTATTTCATCTTCTCTTGCTTCTACTGCATTGACTATATTCTCTGTCAAGGTTGTAGCAAATTCATACTTGGCATCAGAATCATATCTAGGTAGATCTGCAAAGTTCATCACTGCGTTGGGTACAAGTTCTTGAAACTCGCCTTGCTCTGCTAAAAAGTTTATGTCTGCTATTGACATATCTCCCATGAATGAATCTTGTTCTAGCTTTCTCTTTACTCTATCTTTAGCATCGAAACCAAACAAGCTTCTCATAGTACTAGAATCAGCAGGAGACTCATAACTTCTTTCAGGCGCTACTGCTCCGTATGCTTTCTTGGCTAGGCTTTCTAGATCCATGCTAATTAAGTTAGGATCTACATTAACAGAAGTAGGCATAGATATTCCTAGCTCTATATCTGCTTGACTAATCTTTTGCCCAGGCCGTAGCTTTTGTGAAGCGTGTATAGCCTGTAGTTTTTGTAGTAAGTTAACTACACCTGCAGTACCAGTAGACATAGCATTTATTACTTGCTCTTTACTAGCACCTAAAGCCATAGCCTGTTCTCCTATACGAGCAGCCTCTTGTGCTTTAGCAGTACGTTCTTGTACAAGGCTAAAGTTTCTTTGTGCTTTTGCTTCTTCTTTCTCAGCAAACTCCTTGGCTTCGTCTTCACGTTCTTCTATGCCCTCAGATAGTTCTGATAAAAAGCTACCAGCAAATGTTTTCCAATTAAATGCCATCTTATTAACCCTTCGCCATTAAGCCTTGTGGCTTTTCTTCTGGTGTTACTTCTTCCTCTGGCTCCTCGCCCTCAACTATCTCTGATAGTAACTGCTTTCCTGGATCTCCCTTATCGTCAGGATTCTCATTAAGATACTTAGCAGCCATCAATCTAAATCTTGCTAACTCCCTGTCTTCTGACTCTTTCTGATAGTCACGCCCATCATCATCTACAGTAACACCTTGAGCTTCTATAGCTTGCTTCAAGAACTGGTGTATGATAGGGCTGACATTCATACTTACATCTACTGTATGCAAACCACGCATCACACCTGATGTAGTTATACTTTCTACTACAGGCTTGAGAGGTACACCTACTTGCATCAACACAGCTAGATCGTCTATCACATCTTGGTTAGCTAGTCTGTTAATGTAGTACTTCGTAACCTCTTCTAGGTCTGCCATTTGTGGTGGGTTTTCCCAAGGGTTATTACGAGGTTCGTCTGTTAGAGACTGACCTGGGATAGGTCTATCGAAGGGGGATATAGCCATAATGTTTTCCTACTTAGTAAATCCTGCACCAAAGTATAAGCCTACGATAGCTGATACAATGTGTGTATCTAGTGGTGTTATTACAAATCCTTGTGCATACTTCCACTTAATTACTTCTTCGCCTGGTCCGAAGATAAAGTCAAGGAAGCCTACCTGTATCTCAGTGTAGCCTACGTACACACCTACTTCTGGGTAGAACACAGCAACCAACTTTGGCAACACTATTATAGCAAATACTGCAGATAATGCAATAAGTCTTCTTGTCCATGCAAAGTGTTTGTCGTTCTTTCCAGCGTTACGTGCTTCTGCTGCAAAGCTTGCATTAGCGTTGGCACGTTCCATGAGCATCTTGTTCTGCTCTTGTTTCATCTTCATGCTCTGCCCCCATATGGACATCACTCCACCTAGTACGGTAGAGCCAAGCATGGTTATTAATTCTAGTGGTAATCCAAACATTTAATTAGGTACTCCTGATCCCATATTTGCTTTTGGTAAGACTGATTGTACCTCGCTCCTATTTGTAATGATACCTGCATAGTATAGCTCTTTCATTACCCTATTATCCATACCTTTCGTATACTCTCCTGCAGATTTTCTTCTTAACTCTTTTGCAAAAGCTACAGGATCTTCAGCTATAGCAGCATCTAAAACCTTAGTCCAATCATCTCCTGCCTTTGCACCTCCTACATTCATAGCCAAAGACGTTAAAGCATTTTTATATTTCTTATCTAATAGATCCCAAGAAGATCCTTTGTCTTTTAGCTTTTTGTTCCAGCCATTATCAAGAGCTAGTTTTGTATTCTTTTCAAAGTCTTTTCTAAGTATAGTTAGTTTTTGTGCATCAGTTAAAGGTATGTATGATCCATCTTCGTTCTTATATTTAATTCCATATATTTCTCCAGATGTATCTTCCTCACCGCCTCTTATAATCTTATGTCCGTAACCTATATCTAGTGACTTTTCACTGTCAGGCTTACCTGCTTCTGCTGCATCCTTTGTAAATACTGGGGTGCTGCCATGATCACCTTCGCCAAACTTTCCTATACTTTTTTGAAAATCTGTCAAAGGATCTGTCAATTTAGGCATAAGTGCGTTAGCTAGAGGATAAGCACCAGCAACTTCAACGCCCTCACCTTCTTTGTCTCTATCAAAACCTCCACGTAATGCTGCTTGTGTGGCAGACAAAGGTAACTGTATAGTATCACCAGCATCTATAACATCTGCTTCTTCTATCTCAGCGTTAAGATCCATTATAGCTTTTACAGTAGTATTATTATCTTTAGCAATCTCAGATAGAGTATCTCCATCCTTTATTCTATAAGATTTTGTAGGAGTAGCATTGCCAAGAGCTAGTCCTCTAGGTATTCCTGTTAGCGCTTCTGGTGTAGAAGGTTGATCCATTGTAGGAGGAGCCATTAATCCTCTGCGTGGATCATTCATATCAGGGTCTTGTGTTTGAGTAACCTGTGGTGCTGCATCCCTAGTATCGTCATACCCACCAAACTTAAAAGGATTTACATTGAACTGATCAAACGGATCTACTATTCCTTGCTCTGTAACTTCAGGTACAGTAGGTATCTTAAACATAGGACTTTCATAGACAGGCATAGCATAAAAATCTTTTTCTGGTTCTGTTACATCAGCACCAGCACCTACAAAAAAGTCATACACCTTTTCAGTAAATGTTTTTTCTTTCTTGTCTTCCTTTTCAGTACGAGAACCCAATCCTGGCAAGGGGCTGCTTGTTATTACTTGAGGTACTTCATCGTATGTGCTACCCCTATTATTATTAGGAGTACCAGCGCCAACAGACAGTCCTTGCTGTTTACTTGTCTGTGTTCCTGCTGCTCTGCTAAAGGATAGCTCTTGAGCTTTGAATGTTTGTCGAGGATCGTATGTTGCCATTGTTATACCTATACTAGAAGAATATTGTTTCCATTGCTTTGTCGGTGAGCTTACCAACAAAACTACCAAGACCAGCTTCAAATACATCTTGACCTTTTCCATCTGAACTAATTTTGGCTGTAGCTATTGCGTTATCTCTGTCTAATGCACTCTCTGCAGAACGCCATGCCCAACCCATTATGTCTCTTTCTTGTTGTAGAACAGCATCATACGCTGCTCTTGTCAAGTTGTTAGCTGTCATAGCTGCATCTCTATTAGCTTGGTTCTGTGCTGCATTCTCTGCAGTAGTTATAGATTGCGCCCACTGAGCGTTAGCCTGTGCCACAACCAAATGATTGTTTGCGTTGAACTGATCACGCTGGTTTTGTAAGCCTGTGTTGTATTGAGATAAAGCATTAGCTTCCCCTGCATTGAAACGTGCCATACCATTAGCTTGCTCAGTGTTGAACTGTTCTACCTGAGTAGATAGGCTTGCAAAGAATTGATCTGTCTGCATTTGGGAAGTAGCATTGAACTGTTTAGCTGCATTGTCAGCAGCAGTATCAGTGAACAAAGAGTTTACTACGGCTTGATGTTTAAATGTTGTAGTAGCTTGCTCGTTACTTAGGTTTGCCATATCCATGTCTAAGAAAGCTTTTGCATTCTGTACTTGTGCTTGCTGTCTATTGTTTAGATTAGCCATATCCATCTGTGACAACGTAGCAGCATCAGCCATAACTTTAGCTTGCCTGTTAGATAAGTTAGCTAAGTCTACAGTTTGTGCCATCTTAGCATTTTCTAAAGCTACCTGTTGGTCTGCACTAAAGTTTATGTTAGCTATCTCAGATATACGTGCAGCATTCTTTACTTTAGCTTGGAAGTTCTGATCAAACTCCATACCCATAAACTTAGCACGTTGCTCTGCTTTAGCCATAGCCATTTGTTGCTTGTTGGCTGCGTCCATCTGTGCAATAGGTAGCGCTGATTCCATAGCAGCCTGTACTACAGCCATACCTGCCATGCTTGATGAAGATAAACCACGTGCAGCCATTGCTGCGTTAGCTGCCCTCATAGCTCCTGCAGCCCAAGGAGGTGTGTTCCCACCTTCAAAGTCCTGCATAAGATCACCAAGTTCATCTTGTACAGATGCTGCTTGGGATAGGGCTAGTGTTTCTTCTACTTGTTTCTGATCTACAGAGCTACCATCAACAAGCTGATCCTGTGTTACTCTTAGATCGTCAGGGGCATCTACTGTTTGTGCCTGTCCTAATTGTGCTGCCTCTAATCCTAAAGAAGAAGCTTTCATGGGATCTATTTGAGCAGCTTCTACTTGAGCCTGTTGGCTTACCTCTCCTTGTGCTGCTTGCATTCCACTAGTAGCATCCCTTACTGCACCAGCAGTTTTACTAGCATCCATTGTTTGAGCTTGTATTGAATCAGGAGCATTTGCTTGCTGTGCATCTGCCATAGTTTGCGTTGCTTGGTGTGTATTGCCTAGCTGCCCTGTTCCTTCTGCTATCTCTGTACCCTCACCCTGATCAGCTACTACTTTTGCAGTAGTTACCATTGCAGTCGGATCTGTTTGTATTTGTTTAGTAGACTGACTTCCTGTTAAGGGTGCATTAGGATCTCTTTCATACGTATTGCTCATATCGTTATTCTCTGTAGTTGTTGTATCCGTTGCAGTTGTGTTTGTAGTAGTATTAGTTGCTGGTTGAGTATTGGCAGCAGGTTTGTTATCATCTTGTGTTCCTATGCTTTTACTAAATTCACGTATACCTGCTTGGTGCTGTCCTGCAGTAATTCCTGCACCTGGATCTACTCCCCTGTCTATATTGTCTTGTCTGTTTTTATCTCTTTCATCATGCATCTTTTGTATAGGGTTGCGTGTATCTACTACGGTACGCTTGATACCCATATCTTCAGGCGTAGTTCCTCCATCAAAACCTGTGCGTTTTTTACCTTTATTTGTGTATCCTCCTGGGGCGAAGCCTCTCATGGGCTTACCTTCTACCATCTGCATTGCTGTCATGGTATACTTACCCATCTTAGCTGCAGCAGCAGGGTTAGCAGCTAAAAACATATTTATAGATTTTTCATCAGTAGGTCCATTATAGCCCAGCGCTGGTAGTATCTTTTTTGTTAGTGTCTCAGGCTTAAACCCTGCAAATTTATTAGCCATTTCTTATTTCCCTATTTGCATCCACAATGATGCTGCAATGAATGTTATTACTGCTACGGTTGACATCTTTACTATGGTAGACCATACACCTCTGCGTGTGTCACGCCATGTTTCTAATAAGTTACGCATCTCAATTATATCTTTACGTGCATCATCATCGTGTAATCCCACTTCACGCAATGCTGCTGCTGCTCCACGCTTGGCTGCACGATCTAACATATCTTCTAATTCTTCAGGTGTCATTACGTTGTAGCTCCGTAGATTGTTCCGCTATTTGTTAGAGTATAAGTGTTGCCAGTATCTTCTACAGCTTTACCTGCTGCACCACCTGCGCCATTAGTGCCGCCACCACCATTAGCACCAGCAGCACCCCAGCCACCGCCACCGCCGCCATGAACGCCACCAAAACCACCGTTAGTGCCTCCACTTCCTGCATTATTGCCGCCACCACCTGCGCCACCTACTAGAGTAGAACCGCTTCCACCATCTATAGCACCACTACCGCCTGTGCCTGTAAGTATACGGCCTCCACCACCGCCGCCTCCAGCACGTCCAAAGCTTGCATTGGCTGAAACAGAAAAACCGCCGCCGCCTCCAGTACCTCCACCTGTTGCTGCTGTACCTCCTGATACACCACCACTACCGCCAGAAGCATTTAGTATTCCACCAGTACCACCTGCAAGAAACAGATCATTGTTCTTTCTATAACTGGATTTACCTGCGCCGCCACCTGAACCACCGCCACCACCAGCTTTGGTGTAATAGTCGCTGTCACTATGTAAGGGGCCAGTAGAAGCACCGCCTCCACCGCCTCCACCACCAGCTATGTATGCGCCAGAGTTATTCTGAATAGTAACATTAGAAACATTTAAATTAATCTTGATAGCATTGCCACCTGCTCCACCTACATTTTGTGCTGCTGTTGGGGCTGTTATGCTTACGTTGGTAGTACCTCCACCGCCGCCACCTTTACCTATAATTTTACCATTGTTTATAATAGTACAAGGAATATCTATTGTTAGTGCTGCAGTTGAAGTGCTATCTGACCATATCCACATAGAAGACGGTATAGTAAGTGTGCCACCAGAGTTTATATAATTTGAAACTGTTATCTCTTGCAACTGGCTTTGTCCATTTATGTTTGTGCCACTGTCAGGTACAGGTAAGTCAACGTTAGCTGATGCACCAAAGTATTCGCTAAAGGCGTTGGATGCTCCATCAGCTTTACCTATTAAGCCTCTGATATCAGAATCATTTATAGTGACAGATGTTTCTGTAGTGCCACCTACCTCTACATGCATTTGATTTAAACTTATAGGGTTGCCACTACTTGGTAAAGGCATTATACTGTGACTCCACTACTCGTAAATAACATAAGAAGACATATCTTCGTTTGTCACTTCATGTACAATAAACTGTTCACCTTCTTCTACCTGAGTGTCTAAGTATTTAGTAACGTTCAACCAGTTTGCATAAGATGCTCTCATTAATCTTACTTTTGCAGCAACACCGCTTTCTGCTAGTTCTGTAAAATTATAGCCATCATTGATTGAAAAAGCATTATATATAGTATCAGAACTACTTAATCCGTTTATATCTGCATCACTTAACGGATCTCCATATTGGTAACCTACAATACCATTTACTGTTACTGGAGTAGTAGCTCCTTTGACCACACACCAATCAGTTGGATTATTATCGAGTCGAGCTTTCATAGCAGTAACTGCAGCTTCAACTTCTTCTATTGTTTCGTATGCAACTTCAGCATAAATATATCTACTCATTACGTACCGCCATAAATTGTACCACTATTACTTAGCGTATATGAAACACCACTATCATCTACCGCTTTACCTGCATCACCGCCCTGACACTGTGTAGATACAGAAGCACCTCTATGTCCTCTGCCTCCTGCTGAACCCCAGCCACCGCCACCACCAGATGAACCTGAGTGACCGCCAGTAGAGTTTCCATTACCTCCAGCTTCACCTCCTGCGCCACCATAACAAACAGTAGTATTTGACCCATAGGGTGGGGAGTTTACCCTAGCACCTGGAAGTATTCTACCACCAGCATTTCCTGATGGTGAACCTGAATCTTCTCCTGCTGACGCTGCTCCTGGGCCACCAGCATTACCACCATATGTATAATTCTTTGACCAAACGTAGTACCCACCACCTGAGTGGAGTGATGTACTAATTTTCCAACCTCTTTCGTTTAGTTCACCACCAAAACCTATAGAAGGTCCATTGCCATTGTTTGTTCCTGTTATACCAAAGTCAGAATATTGTGGTCCTTGTGTGGTGTAATTAGGCCAACCACTACCTGATGTAGAATACAATCCACCAGGGCCATGTCTAGCGCCACCGTCTGCGCCACCTGCACCACCACCGCCACCTGCTCCAGTATTGTTAGGCTCAACGTGTGAAGAACCACCGCCTCCACCGCCACCAGCAATGTAGCCACCAGACATATTCTGAATAGTTACATTACTTACCCCTGAGTTAATCTTGATAGCAGGGCCACCGTCTGAGCCAGTACCTAAGTCCGTAGTACTGTAACCTGAGTTATAATTACCACTGCCAGGAGCAGGGTGTGGTAAATTCTTTATGCGTAAACCTGAACCACCTTGTCCACCTTTACCTATAATCTTACCATAGTTCTTAATAGTACAAGGTATGTCAACAACTAATGCTGCTGTTGTTCTGTCATCTGACCATATCCATAGCGAGGAAGGTATAACTAGAGTACCACCAGAGCTTACATAAGTAGATGCTGTAATTTCTTGTAGCTGACTTTGACCATTTATATTAGTTCCACTACTTGGCAGATCTAATTCTGTTTCAGAAGTCGCACCATAGTAGTCTGAAAAATCTGTAGCCCCACCTGAAGTAGAGTTAATTGTTCTTCCTGCAGCAGCAGTAAGACCTCTAATATCGGTGTCGTTCATGCTGGCCTGACTACCTGAAGTACCACCTGCCTCTACATGAATATCATTTAGACTTATAGCACCACTAGTCTGTAGAGCCACCTTTTAGCTCCTCTATTTCAGCTTTAAGTTCTTTGATTGCTTCTATGAGTAAACCATGTAACTGATCATACTGTACTGTTTTGTATTCTACATCAGATTCACTATGGAATACAAGTGATTTATTATCTACCGCACTAGGTAATACTTTCTCTATCTCCTGTGCTATCACACCTGCAGATTGCTTTCCATCTTTGTTGTTATAAGTAAATGTATAACCATTGATTTGAGATACTTTATCTAAGGCATTGTCTATCTTCTGTATGTCATGCTTTAGTCTTTTATCAGAAGGTACAGTACCTGAGTATGCAGTGATGTTTCCATCTACGTGCAGGTCACCACCGTTTGCAAGCCTCATTTCCTCTGTACCAGCAGCATACCAACGAATACCTACAGATGCATCATAGAAAGTGTAGTCGTGTGTATTACCACTGTAAATATCAACAGTATTAGAGTTTCTCCTACGATCATCCTCTAGTCTAAATTCTGTACCCGATAAGGTTAAGCCGTAGTTGCCTCCTGCAGTGTATTCTGTGTTATCTGCAGCAAAGTTTAATTTACCATTAGTATCATCATAAGTTACAGATATATTAGTTTCTGTATTACTACCTACCATTGCACCTACAATGTCTTGTATGCTTTCATCCTTCAAAGATACAGCACCCGAAGACACACTGAAGTCTGTAGAACTGAATGATGCAATACCTTTGTTAGTTGTTGATGCATCTTCACCAGCTATTGTACCAGAAGTTATGTCTATACCTTCACCTGCAGATATAGCTGCTTGCGCTCTAGCATCTGTAAAGTATAAATTATTTCCCTCTGCTAAGTCTGTTGTGCTGTGGTTAGATATATCTGAAACAGTACCAGTTACATTACCTGTGACGTTACCTGTTAAATTACCTGTAACGTTACCAGTTACTGCACCTGTTACAGGGCCAGTGTGTGTACCTGCAGTGTCACCTGTGACATCTCCTGTGACATTCCCTGTCAAGTTACCTGTGACATTTCCTGTAACGTTACCAGTTACTGCACCTGTGACATCACCAGTCAGATTGCCTGTTATACCATTACTAGCACCTAATGTTGTAAAACTACCAGCAGCAGCAACTGTGCCACCTATAGTGGTATTATCAATAGTACCACCATTGATGTCTGCTGTGTCAGCTACTAAGCTATCTATGTTAGCTGTACCATCAATATATAAATCACGCCACTCTTTTCCTACAGCCCCCAGGTCATATGTATCGTCATCGTCTGGTATAATGTTACTGTCAATGTCAGCACCAAACGTAACGCTATCTGTAGAGGCATCTCCAAAAGTTAAGTTACCGCTAATAGTAGCATTACCTGTGACACTAAGATTACCACCAATAGAAACATCAGCTACAGTTGTTACATTGCCTGTAAAGGTAGAGGTTTCATCTACAGCAAGTATATCTGTCCTTAATGTTCCATCAAAGAAACCGTCTTTCCATTCAATCGTAGATGTGCCTAGATCGTAGGTATCGTCTGTCTTTGCCCTAACAACAGTAGAGGTAACAACTAAATCATTAGCTGGTCCTACGCTTTCAATAGGTGGACCATTGCCTGTAGTACCATCGTGGGTGTGTCCAGTAGAACCATTGAAAGCTGCTTCAAGAGCGTTGTACTCTGCGTTAAAGTCTGCAGCATCAATAACTGCACCTGTAACTATGTTAGCTGTCGCTTGACGTGTATATCCTGCCATAATTATTGCCTATCATTCTCTCTATATTGTAATACTGCTGTGTCCAATGTGAAGGGTGGGTTAGTGTCGTTACTTGTTATTCTCATAGCAACTGTGTGAAACGAACCAATTAAGTTTTCATTGTATATTCTTTTTACTTTACTACCAAACTTAGCTGCATCTGTTCCTGTACCGCCATACAATGATGTAGCTGCACCGTATAAAAAGATACCACCACCACCAGACAAAGAGCCTACATCAATTTCATCTGGTTGTAATATTCTGGTATCATCTCCTGAATCAAGGTTAAACAGTAACCTAAACTTGAGAGCCATTTGTCCTGTAGGATCTGCATATAAAGTTAGCTTGTATGCTGTCTTTCTTTTTTCTGAATCTGTTATTGGCATATATGGAGTTTCTAGTATAGTCTCTATATTACTACCATCAAACCCATTAGTCTTTTCCATCTCATAAACATAGCCATCACTGTTTGCAAACATGATAGCCTCAGACGTACCAGAATAAACACTGTCAGCTATATAAGCTTTTATACCTTTTGTTGATGACCACTCAATACCTTCAGCACCCTGTGCTATAAACTTTGTTGCTACTAAACCTTGTGCAACGTCATCATCAATGGATTCTATATACGCAAAGATCCTATACTGACCTTTCTCTCTAAGTATAACAGAAGAATATATTGGTGTCGATCTTAAAAAGTCATCTGCGTCTTTATTTATCTTATCAGACGCAACGTCTAATCCAAAGTCACCGATACGATCTGTAGCACTTAAAAGTCTGATACCATCAGGTGATAGATACATAATATCACCACCAAATTCCTGTATAGTATCTGCGTTTATACAACCTATCTTGTTTGTTATTGGAGTTATTCTAAAGTCAGAAGATGTATTTCCTGTTAGTCTTTTTATACTGTCACTAGTAAATATAATTAATTGGTCACGAAAGACAACCATACCAGTTACATCATTACCAACAAATAAACTACCAGCGCCATTACCTGTAGAAAAATCATCAACAGTGTTAGGTGCAGTGAAATATATTTGGCTACCTTTTGAATAGAATGTTGTTTCCTTAAATACAACAACTAATTCTGCACCCTGTACATCTGTATTTATATTAGGGCTAGATGCCGTAAGAAATGACATGGTATTGCCATTCGAGTTGTATATCCCTGGGTAGTCTTGTCCATCTACGAATACAACCTTGTCATCTCCAGAAAAATTAAATGCAGCCTTTTTAGCTTTTCCACCACCTATGTCTGCAGTGGTAGCCATATGTGTCCATGTAGTTCCTGTACCTACATAATACGCTGTATGGTTTATATCTGCGTCCTGAAGACCTACCTTTTGAAAAGTAAGAGCAGTATCGTCTGATAATGTTTGAACAGAAGAAAGAACTATATTGTTCTGGTCTGTCACGGTTGCAACGGTCACAGTACCTGATATACCTGAACCTGTAACAACCATACCTTGCTCTATAGTATTATTGTTACCGTCAAGAACTACAGCCGTAGAAGAAGTAGTAGCTCCATTTACATTAGCAGTTGCTTGTAAGGCTGTGATAGTATTAGAGTCTAGCTTTCTGGCTACAACAACACGTCCTCCTGATATGACATGCATAGCTTCAATCTTACCATACCCAGGAACTTGCGTGGTGCTAAACTTTTCATAGCCTCTTATCTTAGTATAGCCACCCTGTCTGTCTGCCTCCATGTTTTGTAATATTGTAGCAGAGCCGATTGCATTTATACCCTGTTGCAAAGGAGACAGGTTAGAGATTAATCCACCCTTAAACTCTACAGGAAAAGTATTCCATTGTGTTGGCATTAGAAATGTACTCTTGTATCACGTATGTAATCCATACGATTTATGTTTAAGCTTCTCAAGTACTTTATACCGTCTTGAAACTTTCGATTTGATATGTCAGCCATTTGTGTATCACCACGAAATTGGTAGACATAATACATAGCACCATCAATAATACAGAAACGATATTGTTCTGGTAAAGACGGAACGTCTGTAGCGAGTTCCAAGTCATACCCTGTTCTGTAGTATTCATACACTAGCTCATAAGCTTTGTCTGGATTGGGATAACATATAAGTTCTCTACTAGGAGTTCTTACAATGTGTGTAGGTGTCGATCTATTACTTGTACCTGTATTATACTCTGAGTCAACATACTTTTCTAACCACTCTTCATAGGTCATGTTCTTTAGTCTAATAGTACCTACGTTAAGATTGTCATCTCTTTTAATACGAACACTATTCATATCTATAGTTTTAGCATCGTTAGGATATGAATACCTTACAGTTCCTGGAGCAAGAATTTCAATCTCTTCTACGTGATTCCAAGGCCACTGAAACTCTTCTTGATTGATATGCCTTATTGCAGCATTGACAGCATCTTTAGCAAAAGAAAAATACCCTGTTGCTGTAGGAAAATTATCTGTTGTTAACTCTACTTCATTTAAGCGATTGTTAACATCATTAGTTAAACCTATAAAATCATATGCCATATTACTTCTCTTTTATTCTCAACTGGATAGATCTTTCAAAAGTAAGACCATTACCTGTTGTTATAGAACAGCTTGTACTATAAGTTTTATTTACTGTTCCTAGTGCAAAACGTGCAGTAACTACTTTTGTTGCAGCAGATATTGTTGATGTAATAAACTGTAGCCCATCAACAACATCACCATTATTGACAGATACTTTAGTACCACTGGCATCTTTAATTGTCCAAGAAGCAGCAGACAATGAAGTATCAGGTATAAACCTTGACCAATCTACGCTGAAGTCTGCTGTCTCGTCAGGGTCTTTATCAGGCCATCTGTAAGCCATTGCATAATCCTTAGTTTGTTATGAATACGGTTTTTGGTAAATCTCTGTAAGGCTCAATACTTACAGTAAAATTTTGCGCTGGTATAAACACAGTGCTAGGTTGAGAATTGCTAGTTACAGATTCTATAGTTACTGTAAAATTTTCTGGAGGGATTGTAATCGTACTAGGCGGTTGATTTAACCCTGCAGGTAGTATTATTACTGTGCTTTCTTTGCGGTATACTAGCGCAGAAGCAATAGCTTCATAGTCAAATACAACAGCAGTAGGGTCTTCTATCTGTACACTAAATAACCCAAACACACTAGTTGGGAAAGCAGTAGCGTCTACAAATAATGTTGGTAAAGGTTCAACAAACGTTGAAGAAGTTACACTGCTTAATGTTATACTTGATTTTGCCTGAAAGTCAAGTGTAGAATTAACTAAAGTAGGAGATATTGTATCTAAAACAGGATTTGCTGTACCTGTAGCTGAGATACTATTTATATTACTAGTAGTTACTACAGTTGTGGGGAATGCGCTGGTAACCCCTTTTGCAGTTATAGTACCTAACTCTAGTGAGCCTAGAACACCACCATCAGGAGAGGCAGCAGTATCATCTATAGGTGTTACAGCAGTTAAAGATGCAGTAACCTCAACGCCTGTTATGGCTACATTATTTACTGTACTTACTGTAAGAGTTCCTACAGAAGATGTACCAACAACACCTGTTAATTCTTTAGCTTGGAAAAATCCTAGTGAACCTACAGCACCAGATGAAATTACACCAGTTAAAGATACTGCTGAATCTACAGATAATCCAAGAGTATTAGAAGTTGTTGTACTAACAACAGAAGCAATAGGAAAGTTATTGTTAGTAGATAAGGATAGGGCATTAAGAGTTGCAGTAGAAGTTGCAGCAGCTAATGTAACACTAGCATTAACAACTGTACCGCTTTCTGCGATAGTCTCAGATGCAACTGGATAATGCCCAAACATCTACCTAATCCTTATGTTCGAGCATTCACCCAAGCTGTAACCATAGCAGATACTTCTGCGTTGGTCATGTCTGTATCATCTTCGTTCTTAAAAGTACTAGCACTATGCATAGCTAATACCTTTGTGTCTAACTCAGCAGCAGTTAATACTGTAACTGTACTGGGTATATGCCATTCAGGATTGTCACGTGTCCAACCTATATATCTGTTACCATTAACAAAGTAACCACCGTCCTCTACCCAGTCAGGACATTTCATTCCACCAGGAGACATCTCTAGTTTGTATTCAAGTATCATCTTTGCTTTCCTCTTTCTCTAATCTTAGCATGTACTCAGGGTTTATGAAGTCTGCTTTACCAAATATTCTTTCGGCTGTCTTATCGGCATTCTGGTAATATTTATCTGCCATCTTATCTAGAAACTCTTCCAGATCATTAGAATGTAATAACTCATGGTTAGCTATTCTTTGTGCTGTATACTTTAGATAGCCAGATACTTCAGTCATAGCTACCTGTGGGTGTACACCATACTGCTGCATGTATTCTATAGTAGATGTTGATGCTCTGCCACCATCCATCAAGTTACGATACATAAGCTCGAAGCCACGTCTTACATGGTGTCGCTTCTCTTCTCTTTCGAATGCTTCTTCATCCCACTCATCAATGTCATTCTTAGCTTTTATATTCTCGTAGCTATCTATCAGTGTGGCAATATCTTTTATAGAACCATTGATCTTGTTCTCCATCATAACAAGACCATGACGTGCTGCCTTTAGTTCTGCCTCAGATACAGGATCGTCTTCACCCTCTAGCTCTAGTATCTTAACACGTTGCTTGGCGTGACTTACTTGTGCTTCTGACAAAGCCATCTTACGCTTCTCTACTTCAGCAGTAATCTGTCGTAGCATACGGTATGGCGAATGACCATTGAGCATAGTCAATGTCATCATAGACAAAGTTGTTTGTGAGTTGTTACGATCAAAAGCTCTAGTAGCTTTGTCTATTTCTGGTAACTTCTCTGCTACTCTAGCTGCAGCTACTTGATTTATATTATCAGATGCTTCTATAGGCAGTGAGAATGTTATAGGTTTAGTTACTACATTTGATTTGGTCATATGCTATCCTTATGTTTTAGTTTGTTATTATAGCATTTAAACAAGTTTTGTCAATCACGATGCGTTTCCTGATGATCCTGCGCTAAGAAAATGGGCTACAACCAAGTCTCCATGATCTGTAGCATTTCCAGTTGTTTGTATTGTAACTCTGTCTATTACATTACTAAAAGATGTACCTGTTCCTACTTGACCACCTTGCCTACAAGCGTAGGTTCCATCACTAGTTGCAGAAGGATGATCTCCTCGTTCTGTCAAGTCACCAAAGTCTGTAGCATTTCCAGTAGTAGCTATAGTAACATATTGCATCCTTGGTGTTCTTGCATAGGTTTCTGAGGAGTCAGTACTTCTTCCTGTAAATGTCATAGCTCTAGTGTCATCTCCTGCCCCTGCATGTTGCTCTGTAGGGCTTATAAGATCCCCAAAATCCGTAGTATTTCCTGTGGTTGCGATTGTAATATATTGGATTTCGTTTAGTCTAGAACCTGTAGTGCCTCCCATAATAACACCTCTAGTGGCATTAGCCCATCCAGCCAAACGCTCTATAGTACCACTCAGATCTCCAAAGTCCGTACCGTTACCAAGTGTATCTATAGTATTATATTCCATTTCATTAATTTTAACAAAAGATCCGCTAACGCTTGACCTTCCTCCAGTAGTAACAGCCCTAGAAGAGTCGCTTAAAGTATCATGATAATATCTAGCAGTAATTAAATCTCCAAAATCTTGAGCATTACCAGTAGTTGCTGTTGTAATGTAATCTATAGAATTTTTTATAGTATTACTACCAGTACCATTATTTCCTGCAGTGATAATTACTCTACTACCATTAGAAGCTGCTGCTGGACCTACTGATCTAGCTGATAGATCTCCAAAATCTGTACCGTTACCTGCTGTGGGTATAGAGTAATACTCTATAGAATCACCGTCAGTTGAACTACCTCCTTTACCAGCACGAATACCTCTTGCTCCGTATCTAGAAGGGGTGCTGCCACTACCACTACCTATCAAAGTCTGCCACGCTCCGTTAGCATATACTTTGTACTCATTAGTATCAGAGTTCCACCATGTGTCACCATTAGCAGGACTAGTTGGGTCACCGTCTGAATCAGTATTTGTGTGATGAGTAAAACCTGAAAGCCCACTATCAGCACCTGCAATCGTAAAGCCATTAGTAAAGTTAGGTGAACCATTTCCTATTCTGTCTGTTATCTTTGTTATCTCAACTTTACTCATGACGCTGATCCTGATGTACTACTCATTGATTGAAAACCAGTATTTCCAATATCCCCAAAGTCTGTGGCATTTCCTGGGGTATCTATAGTAACATATTCTATTGTGTTTACCATGTATCCATTACCACTACCTTCGCTACCACCAGCGCTAACTATAGCACGTGTTAGGTTACTAGTTGATGTTATTCTTTTTCTAGCAGCACTCAAGTCTCCAAAATCGGTAGCATTACCTGGTGTATCAAAAGCAGCGTAACCTATTGCATTAGTTCTAGTACCCATTACGTATCTCCCCCTACATACAAGACTCTAGTAGCACTTCCTGTCATTCCAAAGTATTCTCTACCATCATCCATATCGCCAAAATCTGTAGCGTTACCTGGTGTAGCTATTGTAATATAACTAACAGTATCTCTGAAGCCTCCTACGCCTGATGCATTACCACCAGCAATTAAACCATATGTACTGTTTGCAGCACCTGCACATCCTTTACCATTCTCTGTAGCATCTCCAAAGTCTGTACCGTTTCCTAGAGTTGCTATCGTAACATACTCAATTCCGTTTGTATTAGCAACCGTAGTTACACCCCCACTAGTTAGATAACCTATTCCCATAGCCGTTACGCCGTAAGTACCATCACTAAATCCTGCAGCAGAATATCTTGAATAGTATAGATCACCAAAATCTTGGGAGTTTCCTGTGGTTGCTATAGTAATATATTGATAATTTTCTTTTGTTACAGATCCACCAGAAACTACTCCTCTAGTTCCATTGCTAAATGCACATGAGTTTTGAGTCTCATACAACATATCTCCAAAGTCTGTAGCGTTTCCAGGTGATGTTATATCAAAGTAAGACATTTGATGATACGTACCGCCATCACCACCAGTCTGATATCCACCAAATATAACTGCTCTGTCACCAGAATAAGTACCACCACCACTACTACCACCAGAACCAGTTAACTCTTTGAACTCTCCATCTATATATCTATATATCTTCTCGTTAGCACTATCCCACCAGAAGTCACCAGTCTCACCGTCTGTAGGTTGTGTCTCACTAGCTGTATATCCTTGTTCTACACCAGCGCCTCCTACCTTTAACTTATTAGGCATATCTATGGCGCTGGTAGCAGTCTCATGTTCTATTGTATCTACTTTTAAAGTACTCATAATCGTTCCTATGCTATAGCTAGAAATATTGTATTGTCAATGTCAAATGTTCCGCTTCCTGAAGGGAGTTGAAAGCAAAGCCTTATAATTTCACCTCCACTAAAAGTGTAAGCAGGACTTCTCATAACGTATTCGTCATACCTACTTGCACCACTGGTTTCTACATAATGATAATATGTTCCAGCTTGTTGAGGTACTCTTAATATACTAGTATTAGAAGGGGCAGGTAGTACAATAGAAGTATTGTATGCTGTAGATATACCATCTGCCATGCCAGTATAAGTAGAACTTGTACCTGAAGCCCTGTTCCATCTCCTAGCATATGAGCTAGAGGAGTACATACTTGAGTAACTTGCACCAGTGGCTGTACTTAAAGGAGCGAAACCTATAGCACTACTGTTTCTTATCCTAGCAGTTACTGTAGTATAACCTTCCGTACCTGCAGAGAATATATCAGCCCTTAGTACAGAATTGCCAGCAGAGTTAAGTATTTGAACACCTGCAACAGTAATATCATTTCTATAACTGGTTGGATGTGTACATTTACAGCCTATATATATTCTCTTACTTCCACTAGCATTAGCAGGTACAGTAAAGTCGTGAGTATCGTATGGTTGAGTAGTATCACCAGAACTGGTATAAGTAATTGTTGTCGCAGGTGTGGCTGCTATAAATTGTGTTGTTATATTAATAACAAAATTTGCCATAGACACAACAGGCGAACTTGCAATTATAGGACCAGAAGTGCTACCAGTTCTATAGTCTAGATAAAACGTTTCAGTACTTTCTGAGGTAGTATCTGTTTTTGTTTCTATTGCTATGGTACTTGAACTGCTACCTAATTCTACCGAACCACTAGCAGCGCTTAAAAAGTCTGATGCTGAAGAACTACCATTATAGTTCATAGTCCAATAAATAGTGCCTGAAGAATGATAGTTGCTGCCAATAGTAAATGTTACTATATCTCCTTCAGTAATACTAGTACTACTTGCTGTATTTGTATCAAGTACAATAGGATTAGGCCACTGTTTATTTAGTGAATATGTATGCTGATCATATAAATCACTAATTTTAGCAGTAGAACTATCAAGAGGAGCAATAGTCTGTTTTGGTCCTATTATGGCTGAGTTTCTTCTCACTTAACTAAACCTTTGTGATTGTAACATATCCATGACCTCTCGTAGAAGCAACGGTATTAGTTTGGTTAGAACCGTTGTTTACGCTTCCTCCACCTCCTCCCATGCAATTTCCTGATGAAGAATTTTGACTTCCTGTGCCACCTCCAGAGTATCCTCCTCCACCGCCACAGCCACGGAAACCAGTTCTCTGAGTGAATCCACCACCCCCAAAAGGCCCATCACGACCATCATCGGGGTGAGTGCCTAGAGCGCCTTCTGCTCCATTAACAAAAGCATCCCCTCCATAGCCAAATCCAGTAGATTGTGAGTTATATGCACCATTAGTTAAAAAGCCACCACCGCCTGTGGCACGATTTGTAGAGCTACCACCAGATCCATTTGTACCGCCATTTGAACTACTAGTAGCACCATAACCGTTACCTCCACTAGTGCTTAACTGACCATTTTTGCGGTTGTATGGGTTAGATACTGCTGTAACATTATAAGAATCTCCTCCTCCACCTCCTGCTACAATCAAAGCATTACTGAGAGCCGTATAAGGTGCTTCAACTACAAAAGATCCTCCCCCACCAGTACCATTAATATAAGTGGGGTATTGTGTTAGTCCTTCTTGTCCTACAACAATTTTTATAACCGCACCTTGAGATAAAGTAAAAGTTCCTGTATAGTCTGCGCCATACCCAGAATATGGACCTCCTCCACTTGCCCCCACACATTGTATAGTATAAGCACCATTAGCAGGAACAGTCCACTCTTGGATACCACGAGTGGTAGCATTGAGATAAGCTGTGTTTTGAGTCCATGATTCTGCAGAATAAGCTGTTTGAAGGTCCGATAAAGTTGGGCCTAATCTGCCAGTGTCACCTGCATTTGTAAATGTAAACGAGCTAAATGCGTACAAACCATCGCCTACTATATGCCCTGTTACCACGTCAAATTTGCCAGCTTTAGTAGGAGCAGCTATATCACTTCCAATATAACTTCCAAAGCGATGATAATTAAATGGCATTATTCACCTATGCGTCATCAAGCTCTTCGTAAGAGATAACAATATGTGCATCACTGTTTGCACTTGCTCCTGCTTTTATTTCATCACCCTCTTCTAAATAGATAGATGTATCTTTACTAATAACAACTAAAGTAGATTTTGCTGGAACTGTGATTAAATTTGCAAGCCCTCTTTGTGATCCAGCACTGTTATCCATAAATAATACTGTAACATCAACGTCATTACTTCCATCTACGTTTGCACAAACGATAGTATTTATCTTTAATACTTTGTTACTAGGACACACTAATTGAGTTGTCGTTACTGTTGTGTTTAATGCGTTACTATACGTTTTGCCGTATATACTTGATACATTTACTATATTTGGTGCTGCCATTGTTTGACCTTTCCTATCCGAATACTATTGCCATTGCTATGGCTTTACCTGTTGAGAACGTGGGTACTGTTGCTGTACCAACTCCAATTACATGACCATTAGAATCTACTGTAACATCTTGAATAAACGTAGTTCCTGAATTGTTTGATGAGCCTTGATTTGAAATAATAGGGTGTGCTGTTAAATATCCTGCACTAGCATGATCTCCCCAACTATACGCTGTATCCCAATTAGAGGAATTATCTGTTGTAGTACTATAAGAGCCAGAGCCTGTACGTGTCATAATGCCGTTAGAGCTAAAGTCACCATCCATAACAGCACCAGCAGCAGCAACATTTGTTGCGTCTGTGACATCTGCTGATGTCTCTACACCATCTAATTTAGTCTTATCTGCAGCAGACATAAACCCATCTGCAGAGGTAGTAGCATTAGCTGCAGTAGCACTAATTGTAATATCAGCAGATCCATCAAACGATGCAGAACCTGTAATATCACCACTTAATCCTATGCTTCTAGCAGTAGCTAATGTAGTTGCTGTAGTAGCATTACCACTCACATTACCTGTAACATTACCAGTTAAGTTACCTTCTACGCTATCTAGTTTAAGTAAACCGAAAGACGTAGATGCGTCAGCTAAGTTTATTGCGCCTGATGGCGTGGGATCATACTCATCTAACAGTGTCCACTTATCTTCTGATACATCATAGAACAGACCCATATGAGTATATCCAACACCTGATGTACCAGTGTTTCTATTAGAAAAGAATCCTGTATCTACTAGTACTGGACCTGCTACACCTGTCCAAGTATCGTTTAATGTGTGGCCTGTAGTTGCACCAAACTTTACAGATATGTTATCTGCACTGTGTATCATTTGCTCGTTGCCAGTGATAGCATTACCAGTAGATATAGTAGTATTAAAGTTGTCTGTACTTACAGCAAATGTATCTGGTGTGCCTGTACCATCAATCTTTACATAGTAGGTTGTAGAAGTTGTACCTGTAAAGTGTCCTGAAAAGAAAGCGTCATCTAAGCCTGTACCACTAAAAGTAGTATTAGCATCACCAATGGCATCACCTTCATTGGCACGATAGAAGGGCGCACCTGCAGTAACATCTGATGTACTTGTTGATGTAGTTGTACCCAATACAGATAAGTTACCACCTACAATAAGATCATCACCTATATGTGCATCTGTTCTGACTCTGAAGGAGTTAACTGAGTGGTTCTGTTGATTTATTAGTAGTATACCATTTGTAGAATCAGAGTTAACTACCCACCCAAGGCACATAGGATAGTTAGGATAAGTTGGTGAAGCATTTTGTACAGCCCCAGGAGTTAATCCTACAAAAAAGTTTGTACCTGCTGTAAGGCCACTAGTGTCTACTCCATGCAACTGTCCTGCAATAATACAGTAACCGTAGCTATTATTAGGTATGTCTGCTGCTGCTAAACCTTGTGCGGTGTATGCGTTAACATCTGTAGCGTCTGCTAAACCAACAGTAGGAACATCAAGAGAACCTGCTGTGTAGTTACCTGAGAAGTACAAGGGTTTACCTTTACCTATTGTAGCACCTGTACTATTGTATACACGTTGATGTTCTTCTAAGCCTAACTCATGTACAACATTCTGTGTATCTGAATAGTAACTTAAAGTTTTAGTGCTAGTGTCATACCATACTCTACCCTCAGAAAAGGATGGTACTGACCCTTGACTTGTCATATCAATATGAGTGCCTACATTTACTTCACCTGTAGCCGTAGCATTAACAAAGCTTGGACTGTCCGTTGTAGCTAGTCCTTGATTTATGGCCTTTACTGCAGTTTCATCTGTTAACTCACTATCCATAACAGCACCTGCTGCTTGGACATTTGTAGCATCTGTTACATCAGCGCTGGTTTCAATACCAGTTAATTTAGTTTGCTCTGCATCAGTAAAGGCGTTGGTGTCTGCGTTATTCTCGTAAGCAGTCTTTATCTCTGCATCTGTCTGGTCTGCAGTAGCAGCAGTCTCTATACCAGCTAGTTTAGTTTCTTCTGCTGTTGTAAAAGAAGCTGTAGTATTATCTAATACACTTGATTGTGTTTGTGCGCCAAGAGTAGTTCTAGCAGTACCTGCATCTGAATCATCAAGAACTGTAGAAGCAAATGCACTTATGGTGGTATTAGAAGGTACGTTTAACTCTTTTAAATCAGCTAAGTCTCCACCAGCAAGATCACCTAATAGTCTATTCTTTGATTTTGTCATGATGCGTTTCCTGATGCTCCATTTGGTCTTTCATTTGCCTGTGTCAAATCTCCATGATCTGTAGCATTGCCTGGAGTCTGAACAGTAACTCTGTCTATATTTACTGAGATGCTTCCACCCACATTGCCTCCTGCAGCACATGCATATGTTCCATCTGATGAACCTGCTCTTTGGTCACCATAATTTGTTAAGTCTCCAAAATCTGTAGAATTACCTGTTGTTTGTATTGTGATGTATTCTATAGCGTCTGACCAATTATTAGAGTTGCCAGAACCTGTACGTCTGCCTCCCATAATTAACATTCTAGTAGAATCTCCTGCGCCTTCTCCTCTTTTCCAAGTCGCTAAAAGATCTCCAAAGTCTGATGCATTGGCACTGCTTTGTATAGTAAAGTATTGTATCTGATTGGTATCTGGAGATTCTCCTCCAGCAAGAACTCCTCTTGTAGCATCGTTCCATCCAGCCATATTAGCTCTATTTGCAGACAAAACAGCACCTAGATCTGTAGCATTACCTGTGGTAGCTATCGTAATATACTCTATGTTAGATGTATAAGAACTACTAGTATCACTATAACCACCACACATACAACCTCTAGTACTATCACTTACTGCTGTTGCTGTATATATAGATTCTGTCATATCACCAAAGTCTGTAGCATTACCAGGTGTAGAAACTGTTACATACTCTATGTTGTTAATCGCCCCAAAACCGCTACCTGTTTTATATCCACCTGCTTTAAATGCTCTAGTACCACTTGATGCAGCACTAGCTCCATATTCAGCCTGTATTAAATCACCAAAGTCTGTGGCGTTACCAGTTGCAGATATATCATAATAGTCTATTGTGTTTGTGGCTGTAGCTGGAGAACTACTAGCTATATTACCACCAAACCTTAATGCTCTAGTACCGCCCCAAGATATGCCTGAACTGCTACTACCACTACTAGTACCTATAGCTTTGAACTGACTATCTAAGTAGAACTTAACTTCACCATCCCACAACATAGCACCATTATTAGGGTCAGACGTTGTAACGCTGGAACCCATACCATCACCATGTACGGTGCAATAATATGTCAATCCTGTTAAAGGTGCATCAGCAGCTACAGCAAAAGTAACAGTTGCACCAGCCGTACCAGCAGTGCCTGAAGATGTAACTCCTGTGGTGTAGGACGTACCAGCATTCTTGAAAGCTAAAGGGTGATTGGAATTACTAGAATCACTAACATCAAACGTGTATGTTACTCCTCTTAGTAATGTTATCGTTGGAGTAGTTACACCATCTATGGCATACTTATTGCCTCCATCACTTACCACAGTAACTACTCTGGTAGTTGTGTCATATTGATATGTGTTTATTGTACTTAGTGCAGATCCTGAAGAGTGTGTAGGGGCTACAGGAAAGTTAGGCTTACCTGTTCCAGCTACATTTACTATGTTATCTACTTTAATCTCTGTCATTACAATACTACCCATCTAGCATTTGTAGGAACCGTAACTGTTACACCATTGTTTATAGTAATAGGTCCAACCGACACGGCATTTTTATTTGTTGATAGTGTATAATCAGTTGTAACAGTTGTTTGATTCTCATGAAATACTTGATCTGACCCACCACCAGTAGCTCCACCACCGCCGCCAGCAACATCACTAAAACTAAGAGTACCACTACCATTCGTTGTTAATGCTTGTCCACTACTACCATCAGTACCTGGTAATGTAAAGGTGTTAACAAAAGTACTTAGGTTAGTATTACCTATGCCATATTCAACAACTTCTACTTTATCCCCTGCGACAACAGCATCATCTAATACCACAGATGTACCATTAGTTGCGGTATAATCTCCCTGTAAAAGTTTTACACCATTAAGGAATACTTCAATAGTGCCTACTAAGTAATTGACAGTAAAGGTTGTTTGCCCTGCAGTGGCTGTAAATTCGTTAACTGTAAAAGCGTTTGAAGATAGTATTAAGTCTGATGAACTAGGGCTTATAAATACTAATGTATTATTACCACTAAGATTTAGTAAAGCGTTAGTAGAACTAGAACTTAGATTACGAGAAAGAGTCGTACCCGAATGTGTGTACACTCCAGTGCCAATCTCCCACGCATTATTGTTTAGGTCTTCTATTACATATCTTACAGTATCGCCATCTACAACACCACCAGCATAAAATGTTTGATATCCTGGAAAAGCACTACCTAAAGTAATAGTGCCTGTACCTGTACTTGAGGTATAGACTTTTACTCTGTCTGCTAGGACTACCATTTTATCTTACCTTTAGGCTATTCTTATTACTGCGTTACTTGCATCTGCTGTTGGAAACACAATAGTAAAGTCACCGTTTGTTGAAGTAACAGTTGAACCAAAGTTAAATACTGCTATTGCTTTGTTAGACTGTGATGAGTTATATATAATAGCACCATCTGCTGAAACTGTTGCATTAGAGAATACTTCATCTGCAAAGTCAACAAATGCTGTGCTTCCTGATAATGTTATTGTAGCGGAATCTAATACCTGACCACCTGCTGTATATCCAGCACCTGTAGCTTCATCAGTATTACCTGTTACATCAGAATAGTTTGTAGTGGCTGCACCATATGTACCTGAATGCGAACCTTTGATGAGAGCTATCTTTAAACTATCTGTATCTAAATCATGCACACCCCCAAGTAGCTCTTCCTTGAAGCTGTTGCACATTGCCGTTGTAATTGCCATTTGAGAATGTCCTATACTGAGTTAAACGTACAAAGAGGCCAGCATATAGCCAGCCTCTAAGTTTATATTATAATTAAGCAGCGTTGTAAATAGCTGACACCAATGCTTCTGGGCGTAGAATTTTACGTCCGTAAAGGTGCATACCACGTACAATGTCTGCAAATGAGTCAGGATCTCTGTAGTTCTCAACTTTGTTGATCTGCTCTGCAGATGCAACTGCGTCTTCTTGACCGCCCAAGATCACACCATAGTTTGCGTCTTGTGCTAATGAACCTGATGTACCTGCACCTGTACCTTTTGCAGGTAAGTTGTTAGATACATAGACTCTGAAGCCGTGTAAGTTGTTAACAGCTAGACCGTTTTGTAGACCTGATCCACCGTAGTCTGAGTTTAGAAGACGTGAGTCCTCATCCTTCAAGATCTCCATGAATACTGGATCAACAACTAACCAACGTCCACGTGACTCCACGTTTGCTACGTCCATTACACGAGCCATACGAGCGATGACTGTTAGTGGTGATACAACGTCTGATGAAAGAGTTGTAGCACCTGGTAGACGTGCAGCTAGTGGGATTGAGTCACCAGTAGCGTAAGCTGTTGATGCAGAGTCTGCAGAACCTAATTGACCCATGTCAGTAGCATCTAATTGGTTAGCTTTTAAAAATTCACCGTTTAGATTGTTTGCTGTCGGGTGCTGTGCAGTACCTGATACGGTAGTGATTAATGCACCTGATGAGTCATAACCTGACATGTACTGTAGTAAGTCTGCGTCCATTGCGTCAGCCATTTTGTATGCTGCTCTGTCTGCAGCTAGGCTTACGAAATCAACAGATGCAAATTGATCTTCGATGTCATCCATTTTAAAAGCAAAGTAGTTAGCTTTGTCGATGGTTAACTGGAAGTCACTGTCATCTAGGTCTTGGACAGAGATGGCTGTTTTACGCTCAAGAGCGTTGACTGTTACATCAGGCTCTTTCTGGATGCGTACAACATCCCCTTGATTGGCAATCTCTCCAAAGTAGGAGTTGTTTGTGATTGCGTTGGCAACTGCTGCTTTTCTTAAAGCAATCTGTGCCTGTTTGGAATAGATAATCGGGCTAAAATTACCGTCAAATCCTGTTTTGCCAGAGGCAACTGCTATAGCCATAATTAATTCTCCTTATAGATATGGCGTGAAAATTGACACTACATATCCACCATGAAGAGGCTCTTTGTATTAGGGTAGTCAACTTTGCTTCTAGGCTGCGCTGCCTGTCTGCGTTGGGCCTGTACTAGGAGGTAGTTCTTTAGTGTGGCTAGTGTTATTAAACATACACACTAATGCTGTGTATATGCTATAGTTTTATTCATGATACATAGATTGTCAACTACTTTCTAGTCATATCATAAATAAAATTTCCAGAGCGCTGGGCTTCCATAATTTCTTCCTGGCGCTTCTCATATTCTTTTATAGACATATTTGCTACTTCAGATTCACGAATCATCTTTTTACTATCGTCTGCTTCTGGTTTAGCTCCTTTAGTCTTTACTGAAGACGCTGCAGCTTTCTCTGCTGTGTTGTCTTTCTTGACCTTAGTATTAATACCTGTATCAACTTTATATAAATCAATAACACGTGATACAGATTTTGCATCATCCATGTTTTCATATAAAGCATCTTGTACCCACTTAGGCTGTTCTTTAGCCCAATTATGAAATGAATCATCTTCACGTATTTGTGCAAAGTCAGGATGCATACCTGCTAACTCAGCTTCAGCTTTTTCACGTTTAGCTGTAATGCGTAACTCTTCTAGTTCAGCCATACGTTTTTCAAGATCCTGAGAGGCAGACTTAGATTTTTTATCAGCTATAGTTTCTATAATAGATGCTACATCAGGATACTCTTTTGTCCATGCCTCTAATTCTTCATCTGACTTAGGGAGAACAAGCTCTTGTTTAGCTGCTTTAGATAACTGTGCTTCTAACGCTTCTATCTTAGCGGCAAACTCTTCTTCTTTCTTTTGTTGATGTCTGCGTAAATCACCATAACGTTTCTTAAAGTTTTTCTCTTCAGCACTTAGCTCATCATCTTCTTGTGCTTTGGCTTCTGGTTTTTCTTCTTGTTTGGGATCACTCTCTGCCTGTACTGGTTCAGCTTCAGGCTCTTCGCTACTGGGTTGATCTTCAGTACTTTCTTCATCTGTAATACCTTTAGCAGCACGTGCTTGCTTCATCAGTTCTTTTAGTTCTTCTTCATCCTGCTTTATACGTGCTTCGTTACGTGCATAGGATTGTGAGTTCATTTGGACACTTCTTATGTCTTGCTTCTCATGAAGCATAGTTCCACCTTCAGCCATATTTATTCTCCTTTTATGTTGGGGTCAGCCGTAGCTGAGTGGCCTTATAGTTATTTGGATTTTTTCTTTTTATTCTTCATCAAGCCGCCTTTGTTAAGACCTGATATACCGAATCTGCTGTCTAATTCTGCTCCACCTTTTTTCTCTGAGGAGCCTAGTCCTCTAGTAGCACTTTTTGCCTCTCCTGTTTTTCTATTGGTAGATTTTCCTTGTAGGTTTTTATTCTCCTGCTGTCTGTTTCTTCTGCGTTGAGAGTCTTTTTCTTGTCTAGTATTTCCTCTAGGTTTAGGCTTAGTCACCTTAAAACTTCTATCTTCAGCATAAGGATCAAGAGCAGGATCTGCATAAGCAGGTTTACCCAATGCTTTTTCTTTTGCTATCGCATCTATTTCTTCTACTTTCTGCATTATCTCAGGATCAAGCCCTGCATCAGATTCAGTAACTTCTGGTGTATATACTTCTGGTGTATATATACCCTGATCAGGAGCTAAAGTAGGATCACTGTAGTCTACATCAGGTGTAACAGGTTTAGGTATTTGTCCTACAATTCTTTCTAACTCTTTGCCTGTAACTTTGTCCAATATAGTTTTAATCAACCCAGGTTCTTCTCTATTTGCAATCTCTAATAAATTGTTGAGTCGCATCTTATCTACTTCAGTTGTAGCTGGATCAGTTAACCTTCTTTCTATTTCTGCTTTAGTCCTACGTGTTTGATCCCACATAGCTATCTTACCTATAACAGTAGCACCTATCATCTTAGAAGCCATGCTTTTTTGACCATTTACCATGTCTTTAAGTTCTTCTAATGACAACTCTTTATAGTTTATAGGAGTAGGTGCAGGAGCAGCAGAACCACCTCCACCACCACCGCCTGACGATGCTTCTGGTTGGCTATCAGGTGTAGTTGTGACAGTATCACCTACAGGAAAGTATCCATCAGGAATAGGAGTTATAGGCTCTCCGTTTAAGAACATAATAACTATCTTATGTCCTTCTGCATTCATGTAAGTACGTGCTTCAAACGCAGAAGTAGTAGCTACTCCTGTTGGAACAGTACCAGCTTCTGACATATCAAAGCCACCTTTTTGGTCATAGAATACGTCACCACCTTCATCGTACTTACCACCAAAGTTTATTTGTTCTGCTATAGACTTACCTTTAAGTTTCTTTTCCTCTTCTTCTTTTTCTTTTAGAAGTTGAGATAAGTAGTACATAATTTTTTCATAACGATTTTTAAACTTAGGCTCTTTCTTCTTAGCCACACCGCCATCGTCCATAGCCTGTACAACTTCAATATCATCCATTGACAACTCTAATTCGTCTTCAATAGGATCTCCTCCTATTCGACCATTAGCAGCCATATCATCGAAACCCATCTTGGCTTGCATACGAAGATCTTCAAAAAACTTAACGCCATAGTATCTAACAACATCAGCAGGTACAACATACTCACCTTCGCTTAATTGCGCTGGTATGTCATCACGAACTTCTTCTGGTAAGGAGCCTGTTGGTACTTCATTACCTGATATGGGGTCTACTCCACGTGTACCAAAGTTCATTTCCATTTGATCTTCAAGCGCCATTTACTGTCTCCTTCAGTAGCTTTAGCTTTCTAAGTACGTCTATCGCACCCTGTTGTCTGTACACTATCACAGCATCATTAGCTGATTCCATTGTACGCTGTCTTATATAGATTAAATCATCTATGTGTTTTTGAAACTCTTCGTATAGTTCTTTGTTATTGACCAACTGCTTGAGGTGCATTTCCTGTGAATCCTTGTTCTTCAGGCATAGGTGCTGTACCTATACCTATTTGTGATCCTCCACCTCCTGATGTGTCAGCTACGTCCTGTACACCCTGACCTTCTGGACCTGCTGGTTGTGGAGCAGGTGCTTGAAAGCCTTTTAGTATCTCAGCCTGTATAGCTGCGTCACCCATAGAATTAGTAACCTTATCAGGGTCTAAGTCCATGCTCTTCGCAATCTCTCGTATAATATAATCCATTTTTGCAAAAGGTGCAAGTACTGGATTTTGTGCAACCTGCAAGAACTGCATCAAGCGCTGGCTACGTACTTCGTTAGCCATTAAGCTTTCTGTACCTGATGCATGTACCTCTAGATCACCACGTATCTCTTCATCAAAGTCAAACTGCATATTAAATGCAAAGAATGCTTTGCCTAAAGGACGTATAAGATAATCATCTACGTTCTTAACAACCGTTCTGATACTTCCGTTGGCAGCAGACATAAGCATACTAATACCAGAAGCAGTACGACCAACACCACTAACACCTGTTTGTCCGTGTGCGAATGATGGGAATCCCGTTGACTCATCAGCTAA
>Ga0213860_10000023_pt1 | contig 55157 bp, 53 predicted proteins | sample PICome_3_FD_160118 | JGI IMG/M metagenome (GOLD analysis project Ga0213860, IMG submission 160118) | Coastal seawater microbial communities near Pivers Island, North Carolina, United States - PICO550 | ecosystem: Environmental > Aquatic > Marine > Coastal | place: USA: North Carolina...
TACCTATGTTTCAGATTTTAATAAAGAACAGATAAAGAATAAACTGAAGTTATACTCTGTATCTGGTATAGATCCACAAATTGTTGACCTCAAGATACTATATGTGGAGGTTAATTCTGCTATCTACTATGATTTCTCCAAGATTAATAGTGTTGAGGATTTGAAGACTCGTGTAATCAATTCTCTTAATTTCTATTCAGGAACTACAGAGTTGAATTCATTTGGTGGTAGATTCAAGTATAGTAAGGTACAGCAAGTTATTGATAACACAGATGCTGCGATTACTTCGAACATTACAACTGTTCGTATTCGTAGAGATTTGAAGGCATTTATCAATCAACAAACTCAATATGAGATTTGTTATGGTAATAGATTCCATGTTAATCCAGCAGGAAAGAATATTAAATCAACTGGATTTAATATTGCTGGAGAAACTGCGACTGTTTACATTACAGATACACCAAATGCGGATCTAAAGACTGGATCTCTTGCTCTGGTCAAGGAGACGGTTGCTGATGTGGGTGGTTCACAGCAAACAGTTACTACCGTTGTTGTGAAGGATGCTGGAACAGTGAACTATGTATTGGGTGAAATTAATATCAATACTGTTACCATCACTTCCACTGATCAACCAATGGATATTATTGAAATACAAGCATTCCCAGAGTCCAATGATGTGATTGGACTTAAGGATTTATATCTCTCTTTTAACATTGACAAAAGTGAGATAAATATGGTTAAGGATGTTATCGCATCGGGAGACGATATATCTGGCGTAGTATTCTCTACTAACGAATATTATAGATCATCATACTCAAATGGGGAACTAAAGAGGCTGTAAGATATGATATCAACAGGGTTTGAATCAAGAATTAAGATTCAACAAATAATCGAGAACCAAATACCGGAATTCATCTCAGATGAGAATCCTAAATTTGGTGAATTTTTAAAGCAATATTATATTTCTCAGGAATATCAGGGTGGTCCTATTGACTTAACTGATAATCTTGACCAATATTTGACTGTTGATAATTTAATACCTGAAGTTGTCGTTGGTACTACGACACTCTCCGCATCTATTGATTCTGATGATACGACTATTACTGTCGCATCGACTAAGGGATTCCCCAAATCATATGGTCTTTTAAAGATCGATGATGAAGTTATTACATATACTGAAGTTTCTGGAAACACATTTACAGGTTGTGTTCGTGGGTTTTCAGGTGTAACTGACTATCATAAGAATTTAAATTATGAAGAATTAGTTTTTACTGACTCTTCATCGGCAAGTCACACAAGTTCTACAACAGTTCAGAACTTAAGTGCTCTTTTCCTGCAAGAATTTTATAAAAAACTCAAGTATTCTTTAACTCCAGGATTAGAAGACTTGGATTTTGTTCCTACTTTGAACGTAGGAAACTTCATTAAAGAAGCAAGAACCTTCTATGAGACTAAAGGTACTGAAGAATCGTTCAGAATTCTATTCAATATCTTATTTGGCGAGACTCCAAAGATCATTGACCTAGAACAATTCCTCATCAAACCATCTTCTGCTGCTTTTGTAAGAAGAGAAATTGCTCTTGCCGAAGTTTTATCTGGAGATCCACAGAAACTATCTGGACAAACAATATTCAAAACAACAGACACTAGCACTTCTGCTTCCGTATCTGAAGTTGAAATTATTCAAAGAAAGGGAAAAACATATTATAAACTATTTTTATTCGTTGGATTTGATGATTCGTTCCCAACAATTACAGGTGACTTTGTAATTACCGGAAATACTAAAAATATCAATGAAGTTTCTGTTGGTGCAAATACAATTGTTGTTGATACAACCTTAGGATTTAAAGACTCTGGAACCATTTATTCTGGTAATAATGAGATAACCTATACCCACAAGAATATAAACCAGTTCTTCGGGTGCACAGGCGTCACTGAGACTATTCCTGTTGCATCATTGATACGTTCGAGTGAAACATATTTTGGATATGAGGATGGAGATGTCACTAAAAAGGTTGAACTTCGTCTTACTGGTGTAATTTCAGAATATAAAGCTGGTGATAGAGCATCAAAACTTTCAGTTGGAGACTCAATTTTAATTGATAGTGTTGGTGAAGTTATTACTAACTCATCTATTGAGAGAACATATAAGCAAATTTTTGCAAATAGTTTAGTCTATAACACAAGTTCAAGATACCAAATTAATGATAATTTTGGTTCTGGATCAATATCTCAGGTTGAAGTGTTGTCTGAGATTGATAAATCCAGTTTGAAAGTTGGTGATCGTATTGATATTTTAAACAGAGATGCTCAAACTGTTGCTGCTGCAAATTTAGAAGTTACAAGTATCAGTGGTAAACTGGTCACAACAAATAATTCTTTTACATTAAACAACTCTTTAAGTTATGATCTTCGTAGAAGACTCAAGACAGCAAGTTCTACTAATACATCATTAGAATTTGATCCTACAATACCAGAAGTACAAAACTTCTATTCCGATGATGAGTATTATTATGTTGCTTCCAACTCAGTTCCATCATATGAAATAACCAAGTCTTTATTCTCATATGATGCATCTGGAGTTGATGGGAAGAACGTAACTACAAATGAATTCTCTCAGATAGTTTTTGCCTCTGAAGTTTCTTTCATTACTGGCGAAAAAATAAGATATACCTCAACAGATCCAATTTCTGGATTATCTGAAGGTGTATACTTTGTCGAAGTTCTGGCTGGAAAGAAAAATATTCGTTTATATTCTTCACCATCTGTTATTGGAACTTCCTCATACCTTGAATTTGGTACTTTAACGAGTGCAACTCACAATTTTATTGCAGTTAAGCAGGAAGAAAAGATTATCTCTGGGCAAAATATGCTCAGAAAGTTCCCAGCAACTGTTAATATCAATGATGCTGGTGATGATGTTACAACTCCTGGTGGTATAGGTGTTCTTGCTAATGGAGTTGAGATTTACAGTTATAAATCAAACTCAAAAATTTATTATGGTCCATTAGAAAAAATTAATGTTCTATCTGGTGGTAGTGGATTTGATGTTCTCAATCCACCATTAACTGTCGTTGCTTCTGATGGTTCTTCCACTGCTTTAGCGCAACCAGTAATTAGTGGTTCAGTTGATAGAATTTACGTAGATCCACAAGACTTTGATATTGATGTTGTTGTTTCTGTTAACCTTACTGGTGGTAATGGAACTGGTGCTGTATTTGAACCTATGCTTGAGAGAAAGCGTAGAGAAATATCTTTTGATGCTAGACCTCTGGGTGTTGGTCCTGGTGGAGTTGATTTTGTAAATGATAGTATTACATTCCTTTCAAATCATAATTTAGTTGAGGGTCAAAAAGTTTTATATGATGCAAATCAACAACAACCTCTGGGTGTTGGAACTTTTAATGGAGGTAATGAACTTACTGGAAAAACTTTAATTGAAGATGCTACTTACTATGTACAACTCATTAATTCTACCAGTATTAATCTGTATGAAAGTTTAGCAGATTATAATGCAGGTATCAATACAGTTGGATTTACAACTGGTGGTAATGCTGGAGTTCAAAAATTTAAGACTGAGCCAAAGAATGTTTTAAGTGGAATTAAAGTTGTAAATGGTGGAACTGAGTATACAAATAGAAAACTTAGAGTAAAAGCATCTGGTATTTCAACCATTACTGATGCTGTAACTTTCATTGATCATGGATTTGGTGAAGGTGAAAGAGTAGTTTATAGTTACGAAACTACTGCAATTAGTGGATTATCTACAGAAAAGCAATATTACACAATTAAGTTAGACGATAATACTTTTAGACTAGCTGATGCTGGAATCGGTGGAACAGATACAACAAACTATCAGCGTGGAAACTATGTTGATTTTGCCACTACTGGAACTGGATATCAAATATTTGATTATCCACCTATTTCTTTAGATGTACAGTACACTGCGGTTGGATTAGGTTCTACAGCACCTAGAGGTACAATCAATGCTGTTCCAGTTATTACTGGTGAAATTGCTGATATGTATGTTTATGAGAATGGAAGTTCCTATGGTTCTGAAGTTCTTGACTTCCATAGGAAACCAGTTATTACAGTTAAGAATGGAGAATCTGCACAATTTGCACCAGTTATTGTAAATGGTGGAATCTCTGCTGTTTCCAAGTTGTATGCTGGTTTGGATTACTACTCTGTACCAGAAGTAGTTGTTCGTGGTGACGGAACAGGTGCTGAACTTAGAGCGGTAGTAGAAAATAACAAAGTTACCAATTTACTTATCGTAAATCCTGGAATAGGATATTCTACAGCAAATACAACTATTTCTATTGTATCTGCAGGTACGAACGCTATCTTTGATCCTCAGGTAAGATCTCTTTCCGTCAAGAGAAATACATTATTCAATGATGTTTCTGAAAATATTGATGAAGCACAAGAAATACTAATTTCATCAAACAGAAATCTTCAATATGCTGTATGTGGTTATTCGGATGATTCAATAGAAGTATTTGGTGATGATGGAAGTACTCACTCACCTATTATTGGATGGGCATATGATGGTAATCCAATATATGGATCCTTTGGATATTCCGATCCACAAAATATTAACTCTACACTTAAAAGATTAGTTCCTGGATATTCCAAATCTTCTTCATATATTTCTGATAGACCATCTACTGCTAATTTTGCTGAAGGTTATTTTGAAGAAGACTATAGATTTACTGATAATGGGGATTTAGATGAATATAATGGAAGATGGTGTATAACACCCGAGTTTCCAGAAGGTGTTTATGCATATTTTGCCACAAGTATTCTTGATGGTAATTCAAATAATGTCGGTGTATTCCCTTACTTTATTGGTGAAAAGTATAGATCTAGATTCTTATCTACAAATAAGTCACTTAATCAAACATTTGATTTCAATAGTTCATCTTTATTGAGAAATACTTTCCCATATAAAGTTTCTGACAAATATGCTGATAATGATTTTATTGTAGAGTCAAATGAACTTATCAGTCAGATAACTCTTGTCGAATCTTTATCAAAAGGACCTGTCGAAAATCTCAAGATTCTTTCTGCTGGTAACAATTATAAGGTTGGAGATTCCTTAGTAATTGAAAGCACAGGATCTGGTGGTGGATTATCTGCTGATGTTTCCAGAATTAAAGGTCAAAAAATTACAAATCTCCAAACCAATATTACTACATTTGAAGATTCTGTATTTGTTAGAAAAGATGCTTCTACCATAGAAGTTCAAACTGGAAATAGACATGACTTACAGAATTTAAATTATGTTGTTATATCTGGATTCTCAACAGTAGCAACCAATTTGAATGGATATTACAAAATTGGTGTAAGTTCTGAAACTGCATTTATTACTGCTGCTACAGGAAAAGATTCTGACGTTACTGCTGATATTATTGATCTTAACGTTTCTAGAATACCAGAATCAGTTTCTATCGGAAGTAGTGTTGGAATTGGAACTGAAATATTCAAACTATTGAATGTATTTGATTATAATAGAGTTCTGAGAGTAGAAAGACAACTTCCTGGCCAGCGCATACCCGTAAATTCTGCAGTTGTATACGTTCCAAATAAATTTACTATTCAAAAGAATACTGAGTTCTTTGATTCTACTTTCAACGACAAAGTTAACTTTAATCCAGTAAATGCAGTTGGTTATGGTGCAACTGTAGGTTTTGCTACTGCAGTAACCTACCCCATAGGAATTCAATCAAATAAAACTATATCTATTCCCACACAATCAATTTTCTTACCCAACCATCCATTCCAAACAAATCAAAAGGTTGTATTTAATAAACCAAATGGATCAAATCCATTATCTGTAGCAAACACCAGTAGTTCAGCAGAATTCAATTTACCTCTCAGTGGAGATGATCAAACAGTATATTTGATTAGACAGTCTTCAGACCATATTGGTATCGTTACTCAAATTGGACTTACAACCACCACAAATGGTCTATTCTTTACTGGTGGAGGATCTGACAATACAAAATACTCATTCGAGTCATTGTTCTTCCAAGCACTGGGAGATGTTGAAAAGATTCAGGGTACTGTTACAACAGAATTAGATCATGATCTCACGAAAAATGATTCTATTTCCTTAGAAGTACGTCCATCTTTAACTTCTGGTATTGGAACTGCAGCAGCGGTTTCAGTTAGACGTGATACTTTACGTGATAAAATCCTTGTAGATCCAGTTGGATTTAGTTCAGTTGGAGTTAATACTTCATTAAATCAGATTACCATTGTAAACCATGGAATGGTTACTGGTGAGAAGGTATATTATGAAGATGCCTCATCTAATTCACTTAGTGGAAATGAATATTATATTTTCAAAGTTGATGAAGACACCATCAAACTTTCTACAACATATAATGATTCTATTGCGAATCCACCAAGATCTGTAAGTATTGCATCAACTGGTGGAGCATCTCAAACTTTATCTAGAGTTAATCCACAACTCTCGACTGTTGAGAACAATGACCTCAAATTTGATTTAACAGACGCATCCTTAGAAGGATATGAACTGAAAATATTCTATGATCAGGAATTTAAGAATGAATTTGTTTCTTCAGGGTCAACAAATACGTTCAATGTTCTTGGCGTAGGAACAGTAGGAATATCGACAAATGCTTCACTTACATTAAAGCATGATATCACATTGCCAAAGCAATTGTACTATGCTCTGGAAAAATCAGGTACTATAAGCACTGCTGATGATAGTGTAGTAGATTACTCGACGATTAGATATATTGATAGTGATTATAATGGAAATTACAATGTTAGTGGAATTACTACTAGAACTTTCGATATTTCGTTAAGTGCAATTCCAGAAAATCTTTCATATGCAGATGCTGATTGTGATACTTTAGAATACGCAACCAAGTCACTTTCTGCTAGAGGTGGTATTGATGCCTGTAGAATCATATCTTCGGGTAATGGATATGATAAACTTCCTAGAGTTTCTGATGTAATTTCATCTGGTGGTGGTTTTGGATCATTAATTGTTTGCGAATCATCGAAAATTGGTAATGTTAAAGAAATCAATATTATTAATGAAGGGTTTGATTATTCCTCAGACAAAACTTTGAGTCCAAAGACAACCCTCCCTTCAGAAATTACTTTAATTAATGGTAATACTCTTGATTCTATTGAAATTATAAGTGGTGGTATAAACTATACGGTAGCACCAGACCTCATCATCGTTGATCAAAACACTGGATCAGTAATTGATTCTGGATACTTACAACCAGTATTCTCTGGATCTTCTATTGTTGATGTTAATATAGTTGATCAACCAAAAGGTATTCCATCTTTTGGTAACGTTGCTATTAGGGCTATCAATAATACTAATGGTGTTGGTATTGATACTGTTACAGTTAATTCAAATGAAGTTGAATTAATTCTCACAACTCCATTATCTGGATTCAATCCAGAACCATTTGTTGTAGGATCTAAGATCTTTGTTGAAGGTTTAGAGTCTGAAAATGGAGAAGGTCTCAGTTCTAAGGATTATGGATATCAGTTCTTTGAGGTTAGTGAATATATAAATGCTGGAACTAATCTGCCAAGAATTCTAAGATATGATCTGAGCAGTCTGACTACCAATGCCGGTATCGCTAAGACTTCATCAGTCATATACACAAATGTTATTAATACTAACACATATCCAGAGTTCTCAGTTAAAACATCTATAGCACCATTCTCTGTTGGTGAAACTTTATCAGTCAAAACACCAACATCAAGTCTTTTTGAAGATCAAGACCTTACCGTTGTAGAATTCTTAAGTGAATTTATCAAGATAAATGGGGCATATAAATTAAATCCCGGAGATACTTTTAAAGGTAAGCAATCTGGATCTATAGCAACTGTTGATTCCATCGATAGATTTGAAGGTCAATTCATAATCAAATATTCTGCTAAGAAGAGTATTGGATGGACTGATCCAGTTGGACAACTTAATAATGATGTTCAAGTAATTCCAGATAATGATTTCTATCAGAATCTTTCTTACGATATTAAGAGTAAGCAAGAGTGGAAAGACATTGTAAGTCCTGTTAATAACCTTGTTCACCCAAGTGGTCTTAAGAATTTTGCTACGACAGAAATTCTGAAAGATACTTCGGTTGGTGCAGCGTCTTCTTCCGAATTTACAGTCACTTTAGTAGATATTCTTGGTGATAATAGAGTTGATACCATCAATAACTTCGATTTAACTGTTGATGTAGACACATCTGGTGATACATCCAAGTTCTTGAAGTTTAAAAACAGGGATCTTGCTGATTATATTGCACTAAGAACCAATAGGGTATTGGAAATTGATGATATTTCCGATGAATTCTCAAGTTTCTTACTAGATTTAGATAGTGGATCTACAATTAATGTTAGTGAACTGACTCGTAGTAGAAAATTCCATAGATTCTTAGTTCAAATTCAAGAAAAGAATGGTACTCAGAATCAACTTACTGAAATAATCGTCCTTAATGACAATTCAAACTCATTTATATTTGAGAAAAATACATTATCTTCAGAAAATGAAGAAATTGCAACAATTTCAGGAAATATTGATGCTAATGGAGATTTATTCCTGATTTTCACTCCAACAGATGAACTCAATTCTTATAATATCAAGGCATTGACCAATGAATTTTCCACATATAATGTTGGATTTGGTACATATCCACTTGGATTTGTTGATATTACTGGAATTACGACAAGTGTAACCACTGGAGTAACTACTACTATACTCAGTAAATCAGTAGATGAATTTGAGTCTGCTCTTGCTCAAGTTCATGTGTTAGATACTATTTCAAATGAGCAAAATTATGTTGAAGTTTACTTAGATCATAACGGAACTGAAGCATTCATTTCAGAGTTCTTCTTTGACTCTGAGAATGATATATTCAATGCGAGTTCCATCGGATCTTTTGAGGCAGACATATCTAATGGAATTATTTCTCTCAGTTATGCTAATAATACAGCAAATACTATAACAGTAAGATCTAAAAACGTTGGATTTGGAACTACAGCAGCAGGCATATCAACTTATAGATTCCAATCTAGTGGACAACCTGATGGTGATGAAAGATCTGCAACTATAGAGTCTAATTTCTTGAATGAATCTGGAATTACAACTATTAAATCATTCAGACGTGATTTATTCTCATCAGTCAAGTCAACTGTAAGAGTTAGTGTTGGTGAAACTAGTGCATTGCATCAGGTAATGCTTATAGAAAATAATGATAACGTATTTGTATCACAATATCCTTTCCTTTCTATTGGTAGCACTACTGGAATCGGAACTTTTGGAGGTAATCTTAATGGAACAGATACTGAACTGAAATTCTATCCAGATTCTGAATTTAGTTCCGACCAGATGGAGATTCTGGTCTATAATGAAAACTTATACACTGAATTAGATTTCTCTAATGATCCTATGGATCTCACATATTCTAATGTTAGAGAATCTATCAAACTGAAGCGTTATTTCTCACCAAATGACACTGATTTGCAAAAAACTGATTTTAATCTTAACTACCAAAATACACCTATTTTTGCAAAAGTCTTTAATCCAAATTCTGCTAAGGTAAATCTCGACACTGGCATTTTTGAAATTTCAAATCACTTCTTTAGTACAGGTGAAGAACTGATTTATACTCCAAAATCAACATTTATATCAATTGGTGCAACTGCTCTTGGAATAGGAGTTACGGAGAATAATGTTGGAATAACCACAGATGTTCTTCCAGAAACTGTCTTTGCTATTAAGATTGATAATGACTCATTCAAACTTTCAACTAAGAGAGAGTATGCGAATTTAGGAATTGCTGTTACTTTCACATCAGTAGGATCTGGTAATGCACACGTTCTTGAAATGTCCAAGAAAAATGAGAAAGCACTTATATCAGTTGATAACCTAATTCAACAACCAATTGCATTCTCATTAGTAGATTATGTAACTCAAGAAAATATCAGTATTTCTACATCTTTTGTTCAACTTAGTGGAATTTCTTCAATTGGTCTTGGTGACGTAATAAAGGTTGAAGATGAATATATGAAGGTTAGAAACGTTGGACTTTCAACATATCCTGCTGGTCCAATTTCTTTCGCTGGAACTTTCCCACTGATAGAAGTTGATAGAGGATTTGTTGGAACTGCAGCAACACCTCACACCGCATTTAATGATGCCGATCTGTATAGAGGTTCATACAATATTGTTGAGAGCACAATTCACTTTGTTGACCCACCAACCGGTAATTTGTCTGATGAGTTGTTCGGTGATGATGATGGTCTCGAAGAAGGTAGAGCATCTTTCAATGGTAGAGTGTTCTTGAAGAAAGACTATCAATCCAATGTTCTTTACGATAATATCAGTGAAAACTTTACTGGATTAGATACTGATTATGAAATAACTGTTGGTGGATCAAGCACTACTGGAATTGGAAGCACTGGAGGAAATGGTATTGTAGTCCTTAACGGCATATTCCAAGCACCATCTACAGTCAATAATCCAGGTAACAACTACGAAATTATAGAAACTGCTGGAATAACAACTATCAGTTTTAGTGGAATTACATCCACAAATGGGCAAGTCGTTATCTCTGAAGATGATGTTAATAAGAATCAACTCCCAAGAGGTGGAGTTATTGTTTCACTCGGATCAACACCTGGATTGGGATATGCTCCTTTAGTTGGAGCATCAGTAACTGCTACTCTCAGTGCTGGTACAATTGTTAGTATTGGTATTGGTTCAACTGGCAACTTTGGATCAGGATATAGTGGAGTTGTTTCGATTGGTGTTACCGATTCACTTCATAATGGTGCTGAAGCTGAAATTGAAGCAATAGTTGGTGCTGGCGGTACACTTAGTTTCAACGTTGTTAATCCAGGCACTGGTTACGTTAATCCCCAAATTCAGATACCAAGTCCCGTTTATGGTCCATTATCTGTAACTGGCGTCTCTAGACTAGGAATTGGTACAACATCAGATACAGGATTAGGTTTACTATTAAATGTTGATGTTTCTGCTGCTTCTACTACTGGAATCGGTTCAACTACATTCTCAGTATCAAATTTTGATATTGTTAGAAAAGGATATGGATTTAAGCGTGGTGATGTCTTCAGAGCAGTTGGACTTGTTACTGCCTTTGGACTTTCCGAACCAATAAATCATTTTGAATTGACTGTTCTTGATGTATTCAATGATAATTTTGCAAGTTGGAACTTTGGTCAAATGGACTACATTGATTCCATTGCAAATGAGCAAGATGGATCTAAGACTAGATTCCCACTGAAGTATAATAACCAACTTCTAAGTTTTGAGAAAGATACTGCAGATCAAGATTCTCAGTTGATTGATTATAATCCATTACTCCTTATCTTTATAAATGGTATTCTGCAAGTTCCAGGTGAAGCATATAATTTTGATGGTGGAACAACATTTACATTTACTTCTCCACCAAAATTAAATGATAAGGTTGATATCTTGTTCTATAGAGGAAGTGCAGAAGATAGTTCTATTGAAGATGTAACAGAGACCATAAAAATTGGTGATGATGTTCAAGTCTTCGCTATGAATGGTAACTATAATACTAAGTCTCAAGATAAGAGAGTCGTTACAAATATCCTCACCTCAGATAAACTTCAAACTAATTTATATCTTGGTGATGGTATAGATGAAACTAATTTCAAACCACTTTATTGGACTAAGCAAAAAGTTGATAAGGTTATTGAAGGTCAAACAATCTATAAGACTAGAGATTCTATTGAACCACAAATTTATCCTACTGCTAAGATCATTAAGAATATTAATTCTAATGAAACTGACATCTTCGTTGATAGTATTGATCTGTTCAACTACGAATCTTCAGGTTCTCCAGACATTGATGCAATAATTGTTAATAGTGGTGTTGAATTTGTTTCTGCTGGAGTTACTGCAACAGTTGGTACAGGTGGAACAATTGTAAGTCTTACAATCACAGAACCTGGAAGTGGTTATTCTGGATCTACTTTAGATATTAGTATCTCTGCTCCACGCAGCATAGGTGTTGGTGTAGGATCAACTGCTACTGCCAGAGTTTCTATTTCAAATGGATCTATCACATCACCACTTATCTTGGAACCTGGTCTTGGATATAACATGGATGTTGCCCCACAAGTATTGGTACCAACACCAAATCCAGTTACTGAAATCATAACTGATATCAATCTTCTGCAAGGATTTGATGGTGCTGTAGTTGGAATCGCTACTACTCCTGGAGTAAATGGTGCTTCCCTCGCTATTGCATTCACTCTTGATCCTGCTCTTTCACCTAGTTTTGGTCAAATACAAGAGGGATATCCACTTGTAATCTTTGATAGTAAGGTTGGAAATGAAGTAACTTCGATTATAAATTCGGATACTGAAATTGTTGCAATCGGAACTACTTGTGTTGATAATATCTACCACATCAGTTCTTGGGATCCTGGCGTAGGAATTGCTACATGCAATATCTTGTCTACAACTAACCATATAGGTATTACAAGTACTCTTGTACCTGATGGTATCGATCCTGCTAGATTTACGTGGGGTAGATTAAGACAGGGAACTAGATCCACATCACCAGTTTCAATTGGTGTATCTGGATACACAGTCAATACTGGATTGACTACATTCCCAACTGTCCAAAGAAGAAATTCTGGACTTAGAGATAAAGGACCTATTTCCAAGACTCTATAAATTCATATAAATATAAAAAAAACTATATTCAAATGCCTGCTCTTGTAACAGATAATCTTAGAATACTAAATGCTTCCAATTTTGCAGAATCAGTAGATAACACTGAAAATTCTTACTATGTTTTTGTTGGATTAACAAATCCAACAGCAGATGGATATGGGAGAGATGCTAATTGGAATACAAACACACCTAGTCCGATTGATAATGGCGACTATTTAAGTCATTATCAGTCCACTATGCTGTATGGAAAGAAAATTACTAGCGCTAATTTTAGACGTGTAGTTCGAAAGATCCAGTGGACAACTGGTAGAAAATACGAAATGTATAGGTCGGACTATAGTGTTATTAATCCATCCCCCATTAACGGGGCAATGAGGTTGTATGATGCAGATTATTATGTTATAAACTCAGATTTTAGAGTTTATATTTGTATCGATAATGGAGCATCAGGTATTCTAACAACAGGTAATGCTTCTCAGGTTGAACCTACGTTTACAGATTTAGAACCAACAAAACTGAGTGATGGATATACTTGGAAATATCTGTACACGGTTTCTCCTAGTGATATTGTAAAATTTGATTCTACCGAATTCATAACTCTACCAAATAATTGGTCAACTTCTACTGATAGTCAGATAGTATCAGTTCGTAATAATGGAGACTCAGATTTAAACGAAAACCAGATTAAGAAAATTTATATTGCTAATCAAGGTGAAGGATATAGTTTACAATCAGGATCTTCTGTAAATATTGTTGGTGATGGCACTGGCGGAGAAGTTTCCTTAACAGTTGATGCTAATGGAAAAATTACAGACGCTGTTGTAACATCTGGTGGTAAAAATTATACTTTTGGATTACTTGATCTAGGAACCGCAACTGCTAATGCACCTACAACATATGCAGAATTAGTTCCTATTATTCCACCTTCTAAAGGTCATGGATTTGATATCTATGAAGAATTAGGTGCAGATAGAGTTTTATTCTATGCTAGATTTGATGATTCAAATAAAGATTTTCCAATTGATACAAGATTTGCTCAGGTTGGCATTGTAAAGAATCCTACAGTGTTTGATAGTGCAGGAATTAATACTTCAGTATATACGGCAAGTGAGTTTTCTGCTGTTCATGCTATTAAGTTTAGTTCTGTATCTGGAACAGTTTCCCCTGGTGATAAAATTCAACAACCTGTAACTGGTGGAACAGCATTTGGATATGCGGTGTCTTATGACGAAGACACTATGGTTATGAAATATTCTCAAGATAGATCACTATATTACGGTGGTGGTGGTGGATCTAATCAAGTTGATTTCATTGGTATTTCATCATATTTTGATGCTAATGGAAAAGCACTTGCATTTAATTCATCAGGATCAGTTACAAAGAGTGATGGTGGATTTAGTGGAACTGTAGATAATACTTTTTCTGGTATTACCACAACAGTTACAAATAAAGTTATAAATCTGGGTGTTGTGTTCTCACAAGGTCTTGCAACTCCAGAGATAAATAATACGAGCGGAAGCGTTTTATATATTGATAATCGAGCAACCGTTCAGAGAAACTCCAAACAAAAAGAAGATATTAAAATCGTCCTGGAATTTTAAAAAATGGCTCAAAAAACTAACCTTAATGTAAGTCCATATTATGATGATTTTTATGAAAAAAATCTAGGGGCGAAAGACAAGAATTATTATAAGATTCTATTTAATCCTGGAAGACCTGTTCAGGCAAGAGAATTAAATAGTCTGCAATCTATGTTGCAGAATCAAGTTGAGTCTTTTGGTAGTCATATTTTTAAAGAAGGTTCCTTAGTTATTCCAGGAGCGGCAACATTTGATAATCAATTTTATGCTGTAAAATTAAATGCTGAGCAATTCGGTGTTAATATTACTGCATATCTTTCACAATTAGTTGGAAAAAGAATTACTGGTGACAATTCCAGAATATCTGCAATTGTTCAGAGAGTTCAAGTTCCAACATCAGAGGTTGAATATTCAACTCTGTATGTTAAGTATGTTGATTCTGATACTAATTTTGAAATCAACCCCTTTGAGGACAATGAACCTTTAACTTGCGATACCAACATCGTTTATGGAAATACTACCATAAATGCTGGGACAACATTCGCAACTACAATTCCTTCTGAGGCAACTGCTACTGGATCTGCGGTTTCTATTGATAATGGTGTATATTTTATTAGAGGTTACTTTGTAAATGTTGCAAAGCAAACCATAATTCTAGATTATTATGGAAATACACCTTCTTATAGAGTAGGTCTCCAAATCTCCGAAGAGATTATCACTCCAAAGGATGATGATACTCTATATGATAATGCAAAGGGATTTTCAAACTTTGCTGCTCCAGGTGCTGATAGATTTCAAATATCAACTACTTTAACCAAAAAATTATTAGATGATCTCAATGATACCGATTTCATTGAAGTATTGCGTATTGAAAATGGTGAGATTAAGAAGACTCAACCAAAGACTGAATATAATTTAATCAGAGACTATTTTGCAGAAAGAACCTATGATGAGTCTGGTGATTATGTTGTAGAACCTTTTGATTTTTCAATTAATAATTCACTGAATAATAGACTTGGTAATGATGGATTGTTTTTTGCAAATCAAAAAACAGAAGAAGGAAATACTCCATCAAGTGATTTAGCTTGCATCAAGTTTTCTCCAGGAAAAGCATATGTAAGAGGATTTGATATTGAGAAGCCAGGTGTTGAAATTGTTGATGTTGAAAAACCAAGAACTACAGCAGAAGTAACTAACGAGAATATCCCATTTGAGATGGGAAATCTTGTAAAGGTAAACAATTTAAGTGGAACTCCTGTTCAAAAAGGAGTTGTCTACTTACAAGATCAAAGAAAAAATTCAAGCATTGCTGGTGCTGGTAGTTCAATTGGTGTTGCTAGAATTTACACCTGCAATCTTACCGATGCTGCTTACAGTGGAGATTCTACTAACTGGGATCTGTATTTGTATGACATACAGACAAATACTCGTTTAACTTTAAATACTGAAATAGGAAATAACGATCTTCCAATTTATTCTCGTGTTAGAGGATTGAGTAGTGGTGCTACTGCTTTTGTTTCTCAATTCCTAAATGGTAGAACAATTGATGTTAGAGAAACTTCTGGTTCTTTCCAGATTGGTGAGCAACTTGAAATTAATGGAAATTCATTTGTTCCAAGAACTATTACTGATATTCAGTCTTTTGGAACTCAAGATATTAAATCACTGCACCAACCAACAGCAGTTTCTGGTTTCAGTACAGCATTCCTTGCAGATACAAGACTTGGTAGTTCAAATAGATCTGAAACTCTGACTATCACAAATGCTGGTGCTGTTACAGTATCTGCTCCAGCATCATTGAGTGGTATCACTACAGGATCAATCATTCGCTATCAAGTATCAGGTTCTGCTGATGAAAGATACAATAGAGTTACTAGTGTTAATCCAGACCTGTTAGGTATGACCCTAACAACGGTTGACTCTGTTACTGGTGTATGTAATGGATCTTTCCCTGCAACCACAGTTAACGTACCTTTCTCAATTGGAGAACCTCAAGTTCTTGATACTGAAAAGGGTTCTTTATATGCAGAGTTGCCTGATACAAACATTGCTTCTGTAGATTTAAGTGGATCTACAATTTCCTTTGTTGCTCAAACAAATCCTGGATTTACTCATGCAGTATCTTCAACAATAACTGTCAACTTATCCAGTTTTGATCTAGGTGTAAATGCAACAAGCGCTGCTTTTGCGGCATTTGATGAAGAAAGATACTCAATCTTCTATACCGATGGTTCTATTGAGAATCTGACTGCAGATAAGGTTGCATTCCCCAACTCAAGTCAGGTTACATTCTCAAATATTGCTACTAATACTAAAACAATTGCTGCTATTAATGCATCTTTTGTAAAAAATACAGTTCAAAGTAAGTCTAAGATTTACACCAGAAGCACAAGAGTTAATATTGATAAGTCCACTACTAAAATTAGTGGAGTTACTACATCTATTCAAGATGGACTCACATATAGTGCATTCTATGGAACTAGAGTACAGGATGAAGAAATTTGCATCAACTTCCCAGACGCTGTAAAAGTTCTTGCTATCTATGAATCTTTAAATACTGATGAACCTGTAGAAGATAGACTAGTCTTTAGCACATTAGTTGATACTGATACTAATGTAATCATTGGTGAAAACCTTCTTGGTTCTACATCAAATACTTATGCTAGAGTTGTTTCAAAACCATCTGCAAATACTGTAGGTGTTGTTTATCTCACTAACAGTAGATTTGAAGTTGATGAAGTAGTAACATTTGAAGAGTCAAATATAATTACAAATATTGAAAATATTACAATTGGTGCATTTAAAGATGTTAGTAACAAGTATACCTTAGATAAGGGACAGAAAAAACAATACTATGATTATTCTCGTATAGTTAGAAGATCTGGTGAAAGTGCTCCTGCAAAGAAAGTTTCTGTTTTCTTTGACCACTATACTGTTCCTGCAGGTGATGAAGGAGATGTATTTACCGTCAATAGTTATGACGAAGAGAGATTTGAATATGATGTTCCATTTATTGAAACTGTAAGATCAACTGATACCTTAGACTTTAGACCAAGAGTATCTCAGTTTACTTCTACTAGTCAGTCGCCATTTGACTTTGATGCTAGAAATTTTGGAACTTCTCCAAAAATCTTGATGGCTCCAAATGAGGGTGCTATTCTTGGATATCAGTATTATCTTGGAAGAATTGATAAGTTAATACTTAATAAAAATGGCGAATTTGTAATTGTTAAAGGTGAGGCATCAAAATCACCAAAACCACCATCGAACCCAGATCAATCGATGGAACTTGCTACTTTAGTATATCCACCATATCTCTATAATCCAAGCAACATTGGTATTACGCTTGAAGACAATAGAAGATATACGATGAGAGATATCGGTAAGATTGAAGATAGAGTTGAAAATCTAGAAAGAGTAACTTCACTCTCATTGTTAGAACTCAATACTCAAACCTTACAAGTTCAAGATGCCAATGGTATCAATAGATTTAAGAGTGGATTCTTTGTTGATAATTTTGAAACTTATGACTTTATCAATGCTTTTTCTGAAGCAGAAATAGACGATCAACTTGGAGAACTTTCCCCAAGGATTGCTAGAAACAGTATCAACTTAAAACCTGTTGCTGCATCTAGTGTAAGTGACGAATCTTTCGATGAAGAAGAAAACTTTGCTCTATTCGATTCTAATACCCAAAAAACTGGTGAAGTCATTACTTTAAAATATGATTCTGTTGAATGGATTAAGCAACCATATGCAACACAAGTTGAAAATATAAATCCTTTCAACATTATTTCTTATATTGGAGCAATTAAAGTAAGTCCAGAACAGGACACTTGGGTAAGAAGAATTCAATTAGATGATGTAAACATTAATGTAGCAAGAACAGTTGTTCGAAATGTTACTGGTTGGGGCGGAACAGTTGTAAGTTTCAGCACCTCAGTAAACACGGAAAACAGACTCCTCAATACTGGAGCAGAAATTTACATGAGATCCAGAAATACTGGATTTGTTGCAACCAATTTAAAACCATTAACAAGAATTTATCAATTCTTAGATGGAAATGGATCTGTAGACTTTATTCCAAAACTTATTGAAATTGCTACGGATACAACCTTACAAAATTATGGAGCATCAGCAGCATTTACTGTTGGTGAGACGGTAATAGGAAATGCTATTGGTTTAGGTGGAGTTGGACCAACAATTTCGTTCAGAGTTGCAAGTTCAAAACATAAAGAAGGTCCTTTCAATAATCCCACAATCAAGTTTGGTAAAAACCCATACTACCCTTCAGAAAATATATCAGAAAGTTATAGTGCATCTTCCAAAACTTTGAATGTTGATATTACTGCATTGTCTGCTCAGGCACAAGGTCTTTATGCTGGATACATTATTAAAGGAATGCAATTAGTTGGACAAACCAGTGGTGCTATTGCTTATGTTAAGGATGTAAAACTGGTTTCTGATCAAAATGGATTCCTTTCAGGTTCATTCTTCCTGAGAGATCCAAATGCATTACCAACACCAACTGTAAGAATTGGTACTGGTGCAAAAGTTTATAAGTTGACCTCTAGTTCAACTAATGCAACACCATTACCTGGAAGCAAACTCATAAGTTCTGGACAAGCTATTTACAGATCTGCGGGAACATTTGAAACTTATCAAAGATATATTACTACAACAGTTACTAGAACAATTACCAACTTCATTCCGCCTCCACCTCCTCCTCCACCAGCACCAATTTTCTGGCCAATTGATCCATTAGCACAGACATTTACTGTGGCTGTAGATCCAACTGATTTTTCTGTTAAACCAGAAGATCTTAATGGTGCATATCTGACTGCTGTTGATTTATTCTTCGCCAGCAAAGACAGTGGAAATGCTCCTGTAACGGTTGAAATTAGAACTGTTGAACTTGGAACTCCAACTACAACCGTTATTGGAAGATCAAAAACACTTCAACCTGAACAAGTTCAAACATCCGCAGACGGAACTGTAGCAACTAATGTAGTTTTTGATTATCCAATTTACTTGGAAGCAGCAAGAGAATATGCTCTTGTTCTCCTATCTCCAGAATCCGACCAATATGAAGTTTGGATTGCTGAAATGGGTGAGAAGACAATTGAAACTATCAACCTGCCAGATTCTCAGGCAGTTAGGTTCACTCAACAGTTTGGTATAGGTTCTCTGTTCAAGTCACAGAATGGATCAATCTGGTCACCAAACCAGTATCAAGATCTTAAGTTTAGACTGTACAAGGCTAAGTTTGCTGCTACAAGTGGAAGTGCACTCTTCCATAATCCAACTTTGGATGCGAGTAACAGTTATGTACCCGAACTGATTTCCAATCCAATCACAACAGTTCCAAGAAGATTGACAGTTGGTATTACAACAATATCAGCGTCTGCTGAAGTTGATAAGTTGTCTCCTGGTAAGAAAGTTTCTACAACAGGAAAAACTCATGCTTATGGATTTGTTGATAGTGTAGGATGTAGAGTAGATACTGCTGGTATTACTACAGGTGGAACTAACTACACCAATACTAATGGTGTAGAAACATTTAACATAGTGGGATCTGGTAGTGGACTCAAGTTGGATATAACAACAACTAACGGCAGTATTACCGGTATTGGTGTTGATGGTGATGGTGGAACTGGTTATCGAGTAGGTGATGTAGTTGGTATTGTTACTTCATCCGTAAGCCCTGCTGCTGGTGTTGATGCACGTATTAGTGTAGAAACCCTTGTTGCTGGAGTCGATACACTGTACTTGACTGATGTTCAAGGTCAAAGTTTTGATACATCACAACTGACTCACTTTAACGGAACATCAATGGCAAACGTCACTGGTGCTACAGTTCATTCTTCTACTCCTGTTGGTGGTATTCATAATGGAAACTTCTTCAATGTAATTCATGGAAACCATGGAATGTATGCATTGAATAATAAGTTGACCATTTCTAATGTTGAATCTGATATTGTTCCAACAATTTTGGATAATACACTCGAAACATCCGCAAGTGTTGTTAGTGTTGCGAATACAAGTACATTCGATACTTATGAAGGTCTTCTTGTAGATGGTAACAATCCAGGATACGTTAAAGTTGGAAATGAAATTATTAAGTATACTAATGTAACTTCAACCTCTTTGGAAGGAATTACACGCGGTATTGACTCAACAATCACTATTGAACATCCCGTAAATACTCAGGCTGTAAAATATGAACTTGCTGGAGTATCCTTGAGAAGGGTTAATAGGGTACATGATATGAGTAACACCGGAGTTTCTCTGGATAATTATTATGTTGAATTTGATAGATCTGCTATTGATGGAAACACTCCAAACAGAAGTGCTGATCAAGGTGGTGGCGGTGATCCTGCAAATTCACCACAACTTTCTTTCTCTGCTAACACTTCTACTGGTGGAAATAATGTAAAAGCAACTGAAAACATTCAGTTCAACACTGTTGCTCCTCTCATCAGTTCGATAAATCCAAGTGCAGTAACTAATACCACAGGTCAAATAAGAACCGTAAGTGGAACTAGTGTAAATGGTAATGAGGTATCATTTGTTGATCAAGGATACGAACCTATTCAACTTGATGCAGAAAATAGACTTTCTTCAACAAGAATCGTTTGCTCCCAAATTAATGAAACAACACATCTTGATGATTTGCTGAGAAACAAATCATTCACACTGAAAATTGATATGAGCACTACAGATTCTAATGTCTCACCTATGATATTCTGGAAGAACTCTTTGGTTCAAATGAATAGCAATAGACTCAATGCACCAATCGCAAATTATGCGAGAGATGGCAGAGTGAATGAAATCCTCGGTGATCCACATGCTGCTTATTATATTTCAAATCCAATAAATCTGGAACAACCAGCAACTTCTCTGAAAGTTATCTTGTCTGCATACAGACACGCATCTTCAGATTTTAGAGTTCTGTACAGTTTACTTCGTGCAGATTCAAGTGAGGTTGAACAAACATTCGAATTGTTCCCAGGTTACAATAACTTAAAAGTTGATAGTAACCAAGACGGATTTGCGGATGTAATCAATCCTGCAAATAATGATGGTTTACCTGATACATTTGTTCCTGCTAGCCTTGAAGATCAATTCTTAGAATATGAATTCAATGCTAACAACTTGGATAAGTTTGTTGGATATCAAATTAAGATTGTAATGTCTGGAACTAATCAGGCATTTGCACCTAGATTTAGAGATATCAGAACCATAGCATTAGCATGATACCAGTTGAAGGACACCCTAATTTATACAGGGATGAAAATACAGGAGCTATAATTAACTGTGATGTTTCTGGGTATAATCAATACATCTCAAATAGAGATCGTATGAATACCCAGAAACAGGAACTCAAAGAGTTAAAATCAGAAATTAATGAAATCAAAAAATTACTGAGGGAGCTTACTAATGGATCCGAATCAAATTGAATTAAGTACATTAAATAAGTCTTTTCAATATGAAAAACTTGCTAGAGACATTGATACTTGCAATGATATTGAGGAATTGAGAAATCTTGCAAAGTGTTGGTTTAAGTTATATTTGAAGCAGCAAGAGGTACTCAAATCCTTACCAACACCTCCAGATCTTCAAACAGAGATATAGAGAGTATAAATATACTTTAGATCCTGAAATACTATATAAATGTCAGCGACTTACGTAAGTAATTTAACTGTCAATACTGGTTCCACTTTTACTCAAACGTTTACTCTTGAGTCATCACAGTCAAATGATGTTCTCAATCTAACGGGGTATACGGTATCTGCTCAAATGAGAAAATGGGCAGGAAGTTCGACTAAAACGGATTTCGATGCATCGGTTGTAAATGTAAATGCTGGCACTGTAAGTGTTGGTTTGAGTAGTATTACTACAGCAACTCTTAAATCTGGTAGGTATGTATATGATGTTGTTTTGACTGATTCCAACGGTATTGTTACTAGAGTAATAGAAGGATCGGTTCTCGTTAGAGAAGGAGTAACACGCTAAAATGGCTAATATTATAAAGGCTAGAGTTGGCGCACAACCCGCAATTAAAGTTGTTTCATCATTAGCGGGTACAAAAGATCTGGCATTAGCAGATCTTACTGATGTAAACGTTGGGACTCCATTAAATGGAATGGTGCTAGTTTATAATGGAACGACTGGGAAATGGGATGCGACTTTGGAATTAACCCCAGGGGTAACACAAAATTTAGATGTTAACGGAGGGAGCTTTTAATGGCCAGTATTATTAGGATTAAAAGATCCTCTGGTACTACATTACCCACACTTCAATATGGTGAATTAGCGTCCATTAGCGGTATTGGTAGCGCTACAGGTATTGCGGAAAAGAGTGATAGAATTTATATTGGTGACGAAGGAGAAAATGTTCTATCAGTAGGTGGACGTTACTACACGTCCATGATGGATCACGCTCCAGGTAGTGTTGATGGGATATCAAATACAAGGAATAGTGATGGTGGTATTGTTGCCATCATGGACGACCAAAGAAAGGTCGATCAGTGGAATGTTGATAGTTTAAGATTAGACGGAAATACATTTTCTAATGTTACTACTGATGAAGATCTCATCATTGATACCACCGGAACTGGTGAAATCAAAATTCTTGATGATACTTTCTTCACATTTGGTACTGATAATGATGCTAAGTTTGAATATGATGAAGATGGTACAAATCAGTTAACCTATACTGGTGCTGATTTTAGAATTAATGTTACTACCCAATCACATACTAGAGATACGGGTGCATTAATTGTTGAGGGTGGACTTGGTGTTGAAAAGAACGTCAATGTTGGTGGTGATGTTACAGTTGCTGGTATTGTATCATTTACTGGTAGCTTAGAAGTTGATCAGATAAGAATCAAAGATAATGTTATCTCCACCATTGAGGGTGGTGATGGTATTATGTACCTTGATCCATATCCTGATGGATTAAGCAATGAAGGTACTCTTGTTATTAAAGGTGATTTGCAGGTAGATGGTACAACCACATCTGTAAATTCGACAGTTGTATCAATTAATGATCCTATTCTCATTCTGGGAGATGTAACCAGTAAGAGAACTGTAATGGATGATGCTGTTGCTGGAGTCAGCACAATTCATCTGGATTCTGTAGTTGGTATTAATACAGGAGACCTTGTTCAAGGAAGTTCTGCACTACCTAACAGTGGTTTAACTACTGTAACTGCATATGATAGTGCTGCGAAGATTATTACAATTGAGGGAGTTGTTGCTGCAGCAGGAATTGCTACAGAAACTCAATTAACAATCACTCATGCTTTTGATACAAATACTGATCGTGGTATTGGATTTGATTATAACACTGGCGTAGGAACTGCAAATAGCAAAACTGGATATTTTGGTTACATCGATGGTGATACAAACACCAATAGTGAAGCACCAGCCCGTTCTTGGACCTACATTCCAGATGCTACTATTACGTCACCTGGAATGGTTTCAGGAACCAGAGGTTTCCTGGATATTAAAGGTCTCTACTACCAGTCTGGAGACTTCTCAAGCAGCGGTGTTGTCTACTTTGATGCCGATGGTAAGCAGACCTCAACAACTGCCCCTGCTGCCGGTATAAGTACTTCTAACCAAGTACTTACAGTAAGTGCTGGTGGTATACCTGTTTGGACTACAACCCTTGATGGAGGAACTTTCTAAAAAATGCAAAACAATAGTGATGTGGATGTAAATGTTCTAGTAACATTATACAATAAAAAACTTTCTACAATATCAAATCAAAATGTTTTATTAGAAGCAAAGTTAGAAACTTTGAAAAAAGATTTTCTTTCTCTGCAAGAACAATACGAAAATTTGATGTCTTCTAGTGTAAGTTTAGAGAAGGGAGAGACAAATGGCGCAACCATCGACTAGAGCAGAGTTAATTGACTACTGTCTAAGGCGTCTAGGTGCTCCTGTATTGGAGATTAACGTTGATGATGACCAGATAGGTGATTTAGTCGATGATACCCTCCAATACTTCAATGAACGCCACTTTGATGGTGTTGAGAGAATGTACTTGAAGTATGAAATAACTCAAGATGACATCGATAGAGGAAAGGCAACAGGTGCTGGTGGTGTAGGTATTGTTACAACCACTGGAACATCAGTAAATACTGGTGCTGGATCTTTCACATCAACCTTTTACGAAACCTCAAATTTCATACAAGTTCCAGACTCTGTAATTGGAGTCGAAAAGATTTTTAAATTTGATACTAGCAGCATTTCTGGTGGAATGTTTAGTATCAAATACCAGTTATTTTTAAATGACTTATATTACTTCAACTCCGTAGAGTTGTTGCAATATTCGATGACTAAAACATATTTGGAAGATATTGATTTCTTGTTGACCACAGATAAACAGATAAGATTCAATAAAACTCAAGATAGATTGTATTTGGATATTGATTGGGGATCTCAATCGGCAGGAGATAAAATAGTTATTGATTGCTATCGTGCAGTTGATCCTGCATCTTTCTCCCAAATTTACAATCATAGATTTGTAAAATTATATCTCACATCATTAATCAAAAGACAATGGGGGCAAAACCTTATCAAGTTTAGAGGAGTTAAATTGCCTGGTGGTATCGAATTAAATGGTAGAGAAATATATGAAGATGCTCTAAAAGAATTAGAAGAATTGAAGCAGACTATGATGCTCGAACATGAGTTACCACCTCTTGACATGATAGGATAATGGCTTTAAATCCCTTCTTTCTACAAGGTTCGGCAAGCGAACAAAGATTAGTTCAAGATCTCATTAATGAGCAGCTGCAGATATATGGTGTTGAAGTTGCATATATTCCTAGAAAATTAATTAAAAGACAATCCATTATTAAAGAAATTCAATCATCACAATTTGATGATAATTTTTTAATTGAGGCATATGTTGATACCTATGAAGGGTATAGTGGACAAGGCGATATCATGACCAAATTTGGAGTTTCGTTGAAGGATGAAGTATCCTTAACTATCTCCAAAGAAAGATACGAAGATTTTATTTCACCATTCTTAGATGCTATTCAAGATGGTAACCCAGGAATATTTGAAGTTGTAACAAGACCAGCTGAAGGAGATTTGGTATATTTTCCATTAGGTCAAAGACTGTTTGAAGTTAAGTTCGTAGAGCACGAAAAACCATTCTATCAATTACAGAAAAATTATGTTTACACCTTACAGTGTGAACTCTTTGAATATGAAGATGAGGTTATTGATACTTCTATTGATGCTATTGATGAGCAGGTCCAAGATGTTGGATACATTACAACATTAAACTTGGTTGGTTTAGGAAGAACTGCTACAGCAAATGCTTTTACTGGTGAAGGATTTATCAATAATATTTTCTTGAATAATGATGGTTTTGGATATACAACTGCACCTACAGTTGCTATCACTACAGCACCTTCTGGTGGAACGGATGCTACTGCTGTAGCAACAATAGTACAAAGAGCAGGAATATATTCAGTTGATGAAATCCTACTAACAAATACTGGTGTAGGATACACTCAAGCACCAACCATTAGTATTAGTGGAGGAGGAGGAACAGGTGCTGCTGCTACATGTTCACTTGGAACTGGAACTGGTATCACCAGATTCTTAATGACTGATAATGGTGCTGGATATGCTGGTACATCATATGCAGTAACTATTCCAGGTCCTGCAGGTGTGGGGGTTACTGCAACTGCTGTAGCTGTGATCAATAATGACCTTGAAGTAGATTCTATTAGGATTACAAATCCTGGAACTGGTTATAGTGCTATACCACCAACAGGTATTGTTATTGATGATCCAGCAATCTTCACTGGTTATGGTAATTATGATCTTGGAGAACTTATTAGAGGTAGAACTTCTTTATGTGAAGCAAGAGTTAAGCATTGGGATGCTACAACCAATGTACTTAAAGTTTCTAATGTTGGAATTGGATCTACAGTAAGTGGATTTCTTCCAGGTGAAATTATTGTTGGTACTGCATCTACCGTTTCCGCTGCTGTTACTGAGGGTGGATACGCTATATACAGTCTTAAATCATATGATGATAGAGACATATATGATAAATATGATACAAACGATGAAATTGAGTCTGAAGCAGATAGTATTGTTGACTTCAGCCAAGGAAACCCATTTGGAACTTACTAATGTTAGGAAATTATTTTTACCACGAAATTATTAGGAGAACCGTTGTTTCTTTTGGAACACTCTTCAATGATATTCATGTTCGTCATGAAAATTCGAATGATAAGAGTATCAGTGATATGAGGGTTCCTCTTGCTTATGGACCCATGCAAAAGTTTTTAGCAAGACTTGAGCAGCAACCAGACTTAAACAAGGCAACTCAAATTAGTTTACCAAGAATGTCATTTGAAATGACTTCTCTTCAATATGATGCAACAAGAAAGGCAGGAATAACTCAAACATTTAAAGCATGTGATGATGATGGAAACGTCAAAAAGGTGTACATGCCTGTTCCATATAATATTGGATTTGAACTCAATCTCTTATGTAAGTTGAATGACGATGCTCTTCAGGTTACTGAGCAAATTCTTCCGTACTTCCAACCATCATTTAACTTAACTGTTGATTTGGTTGATTCAATTGGTGAAAAGAAAGATATTCCCATTGTGTTAGATAATATTTCTTTCCAAGATGACTATGAGGGAGATTTTTCCACCCGAAGGTCTCTAATATATACTTTTAACTTTACTGCTAAGACATATCTGTTCGGTCACATTTCCGAATCTACAGATGGTCTCATTCGTAAGGTTCAGGTTGATTACTACTCCGATACCGATACTCAAACTGCAAAGAGAGAGATGAGGTATACTGTTACACCTGATCCAATTACTGCACAACCAGATGATAATTTTGGTTTTGATGAGTCTATTGAAATGTTCTTTGACGGAAAAGATTACAGTCCTACAAGACAAACTGACCTCTAATAGTTATGAAAAATAATTATGAATCCATAGATAATGCTCTCGATATAGAGAGTAGTATTGTTGAGCGAGAAGAGGTTAAACCAGTACCATCAAAACCTGATAATCCTGATATTAAAAAGGATTATGAATATACTCGTGCAAATTTATATTCTTTAATTGAAAAGGGGCAAGAAGCGATTAATGGAATTATGGAACTTGCCGATTCTGGAGCAAGTCCAAGAGCATATGAAGTTGCTGGTCAATTAATTAAAAACGTTGCTGATACGACTGACAAATTGATTGATCTTCAGAAAAAACTTAAAGACGTTGAAGAAGTTAATACAACCACAAGTAATAATACTACAACCAATAATGCTATTTTTGTAGGGTCAACTTCAGAACTACAAAAAATGTTAAAGCAGGGTTTCATAAATAATAATGATTAAAGCTCTTCGAAGAATGAATGAATCGAAAAGTGGTGATAGTTCTTTGCGTGACTGGTTTAGCAAGAGTCGCTCTTCTGATGGTACCCCTGGTTGGGTTCAGTTGGGCGGTAAATACGCAGGAAAACCCTGTGCCAAGCAACCAGGACAAACCACCAAACCAAAATGTGGTTCTAGCAAAATGAAGAGAAATTTAGATAAAGATGAGGAGCAATCTGCGTTTCGTCGCAAGAATCGTAAAGATCCAAATCCAGATAGAAAGGGGAAGGCAATTAACGTGAAGACTGAAGAAACTGTAATTGAAGGTAAGGGCGAGAAGGATGCTTGTTATCATAAGGTCAAGTCCAGATATTCAGTTTGGCCAAGTGCATATGCTTCTGGTGCCTTAGTCAAGTGCCGCAAAAAAGGTGCTGCTAACTGGGGAAATTCTACCAAGAAAGAAGATTATGATCATTCAAATTGGAGAGATGATTTCAAAGCGCTGGAAATTGAAACTGTCGATTTAATTTTACCAGATCCTTTATTGAAAGAAGGACATAAGTCTTGTCCTAAAGGTGAATACTATTGCTATGACAGTAAAAAATGCAAACCAATTCCCAAGGGATATCACGTCATGGGTAATGGTCAACTCATGAAAGATGAAGATCATGAAGAGAAAAATGAAAATGGAAATGGTGGTGACGTAAGTGAAGCGAAGAAGTGCTGGAAGGGTTACAAGAAAGTTGGAACTCAAAAACTCTTTGGTAAGACTTATAACCGCTGCGAAAAAGAAGGTTATGAACCAGGTGATGTTGATAAAAAAGTAGGCGCTGTTACTGCTATTTCTAAAGATGAGCGTGATGCCGCTAGAGAAAGAATTCGTGCTAAGACAGAGAAAAAGAGAAAAGAGCGCGAAATGAATGAAGCAAAATGTGATGTTAAACCCAAAAAAGTATCTGATGTAATTAAGATGCAATTGAAGTCTCAATCTGAGCAACCACTTACTCAGAATCAGAAAGAATTTAACATTGCTAGAGTTCACCCAGCAAACGAAGAATTATCAAATTGGAGAAATGACATTGAAGAAGGAGCAGCATGGACAAAAAAATCAGGTAAGTCCGACTCAGGCGGACTTAACGAGAAGGGCAGAAAGTCCTATGAGAAAGAAAATCCAGGAAGCGACCTTAAGGCACCTTCAAAAAAAGTTGGGAACCCTCGTAGAAAAAGTTTTTGTGCGAGAATGAAAGGTATGAAGAAGAAACTGACTTCTTCCAAAACTGCTAACGATCCAGATAGCAGAATCAATAAGTCCCTTAGAGCTTGGAACTGCTGATATGAAAAACTTTAAACAATTTCTTTCAGAAAGCATCACCATCAACGGTGACTTCAATGGAACCCTCAATGTGGGTAGTTCTCAACCAGAACAGGCACAAGAGTCTTTCTTTGCCGATGTTGTCTGGGAAGGTAAAATCTACCGTCTAGAAGTAGAAGGTAGCATGATGAATAAAAATGAACTTGCAGAACATATTCAGGGTGAGTATCCTGGAGCAATTGTTCACCAGATTTATCCTCATGTAGAATCTAATAGAATTAAAAGTTCTTCAAGGTATCAACCAGAAAAATTAACTTGGAGTGACTGATGGCACAGTGGAATAAGGATACACAAGCATATCTAAATCAAACAAAGACAAACTTTGAAGTTTATATGTGTGCCGATAAGTATGGCAACATTGGTGCTTGTGGTGGGGATACACAATTTGATCTAAATGTTGCTGCTGGTATTACAACCCAGATTGCAAACGTTCATAAGTTTGGTGCTGTTCTGACTTCATCAGCAGATTATGATACCGTTTGGACTGAACGGGGACAATATGCTTTCCCAACATCAGCATCTGTTGTAAATATTGTTTCTGCTTCTGCAACTGATAGTGATACTGCTAACACTGGGGCAGAAACCGTTGTAATTCAGGGATTGGATGGTGATTACAATGAAGTTGAAGAGACTTTAAGCACCAATGGAACTTCTAGTGTTACTGGAACTCAATCTTTTTTAAGAGTTCATAGAGCATTTGTTGCTACTGGTGTAACTAATGTAGGTGATATTGATATTAGACACGGAACAACTGTTGTCTGCCAGATTGCAGCAGGTATGGGTCAGTCTCAAGTTGCTTATTATACTATCCCAGCAGGTAAGAGTGGATATTTAAGATCTTTTGCCGCCACAATGAATAAGAATCAAGAAAATACGGTTCGATTGTTTCAAAGACCTTTTGGTGGAGTATTCAGAGTTGCTAGCGAACTCAATCTATATAATAGTAATATGCACACAACTTTTAGTATTCCACTTTACTTCACCGAAAAAACGGACCTTGAAGTAAGGACATATACTGGAAGTAATTGCACGGTTTCATCAATGTTTGACTTATTAGTTGTAGATAATTAAATTGATTTATGAGTGAAGTTTATCTTGGTAATCCTAATCTAAAAAAAGCAAATACATTAATTGAATTTACTGAGGAAAATGTAATTGAATTCCTCAAATGTAAAGACGACCCCGTTTATTTTGCTAGGACGTATATAAAAATCGTCTCTCTGGATGAAGGTCTTGTGCCTTTTAACATGTATCCCTTTCAAGAAAAACTTATCCAGAATTTTCATGATAGCAGATTTAATATATGTAAGATGCCTCGCCAAACTGGCAAGTCAACTACTTGTGTATCATATCTTCTGCACTACGCTGTTTTTAACGATAATGTTAACATCGCAATCTTAGCAAACAAAGCATCCACTGCTAGAGACTTGCTTGGTAGGTTACAACTTGCATATGAAAACTTGCCTAAATGGATGCAACAAGGTATCATATCGTGGAATAAAGGTTCACTAGAACTAGAAAATGGCTCAAAAATTTCGGCAAACTCTACTTCTTCATCTGCTGTCCGTGGTGGATCGTACAATGTCATCTTTCTTGACGAGTTCGCATTCATCCCGAACCACATCGCTGATGACTTCTTTGCCTCTGTTTATCCTACTATTTCTTCTGGTCAAAGCACCAAAGTAATTATCGTTTCTACCCCTAGGGGTATGAACCATTTTTACCGTATGTGGCATGATGCCGAAAAGGGTAAAAATGCATATGTTCCTACAGATGTTCACTGGTCAGAAGTTCCAGGTAGAGACCAGTTCTGGAAGGAGCAAACTATTGCTAACACATCTGAGCAACAATTCAAAGTTGAGTTTGAGTGTGAATTCCTTGGATCTGTTAATACTTTAATTAATCCAGCAAAACTAAAGAATCTTGTATATGAGGATCCTTTAAGTCAAAATGCAGGGTTGTATATTTACGAAAGACCAATACCTGATCATAATTATATGATTACGGTTGACGTTGCCCGTGGTGTGGGAAGTGACTATTCAGCGTTTATTGTTTTTGATATTACCCAATTCCCATACAAGGTAGTTGCTAAGTATAGGAATAATGAAATTAAACCAATGCTGTTCCCCAGCGTCATCAAAGATGTTGCTAAAGGATACAATGATGCATATCTATTGATAGAAGTAAATGATATTGGAGATCAAGTAGCAAGTATTCTCCATTATGACTTGGAATATGAAAATATTTTGATGGCTTCAATGAGAGGTCGTGCAGGACAAATTGTTGGAACTGGTTTCAGTGGAAAGAAATCACAACTTGGTGTCCGTATGACTGCCGCTGTTAAGAAGTTGGGATGTTCCAATCTTAAGCAGTTGTTGGAAGATGATAAGTTATTGACTGTTGATTATGATATCATCTCAGAATTAACTACATTTTCTCAAAAACATAATTCATTTGAAGCAGAAGAAGGTTGTAATGATGACCTAGCAATGTGCTTGGTTATTTTTTCTTGGGTTGTAGCACAAGATTACTTCAAAGAAATGACGGACAATGATGTTCGTAAGAGAATTTACGAAGAGCAGAAAAATCAAATCGAACAAGATATGGCTCCATTTGGATTTATCTCAGATGGATTTGATGAGAATACATTTGTAGATACTGATGGTGATACCTGGCATGCTGATGAATATGGAGATAGATCTTATATGTGGGACTATAGATAATGGACTTTGAAGATCAAGTTGAATTAGAACATTTATTGTTTCTTGATCGAAGGTGTAGAGTGTGTGGTAAAGTAAAAAATTTATTAAGTGATTTTTATAAAACTAGAAAAGATAGAACCCTAGCATCTTCATATTCATATGAATGCAAAGATTGTACTGTGAAGAGAGTTAAATTAAAAAAGAAGAAAAACGTTATCTGGGAATATCCTGATTGGTAGTTCATGCAGAGTTTCCCCGCTGAAAATAACCTTTTTAATAAATATCTTTAGAACAATTGGACTGCGAGGGTAAACAAGATGCCTCTAAACTTAGCATCTCCTGGTATTGTAGTAAAGGAACTTGATTTAACTATTGGTAGAGCTACTCCTTCTTCTGATAAGGTTGGCGCATTAGTGGCACCTTTCGCTCAAGGACCGGTAAATGTACCAACTTTAGTTGAGAATGAGAACGACTTACTCAACAAATTTGGTCAACCATATGCAACAGATAAGCAATATGAGAATTGGTTTACTGCCTCTTCTTACATGGCTTATGGTGGATCAGTAAGAGTTGTTAGATCAGACAACTCAATGCTGAAAAATGCATTTGTCGGATCTGCTACTAGTGTAAAAATCAACAGTATTGAGCACTACAACGAACTGGGATACGACGAAAACACATTAGCAAATGTAACTTTTGCTGCTAGAAACCCAGGAACTTGGGCAAATGGCGTAAGAGTTGCCATTATTGACGGACTTGCTGATCAAACAATCTCTGGTGTTTCGACAACACCAGCTATGGGTCTTGCTGATATTACAATTGGTATGGGTGTTACCCAAGCAATTAGTTCAACTCTTGCTGGAAGTGGTTCAACCTCAGTTTTAGATGGTTATCTGAAGGGTATCATTACTGTTGTAGATGGAACTACTATCGGTGTTAAGGTTCTGTCTCATGTTTCGGGCATGAATACAGAGACTATGGTTGATTATCAGCAGTCTGGAGTTTATGAATTCTCAGCAGATTCCGTACTTTCAATTCATGATGTTGACAATGCTGTTGCTGCAGGTACAACCAATCCAACCGGATCTGCAATGGACTGGTTCGATGCACAGACAGTCGGTGTAACTACAAATACAACTGTAAATTGGAACAATCTTGCTCCAAGACCAGGAACCTCTGCTTTCGCTGCTGCTAGAAACTCTAGATTTGACGAAGTTCATGTTGTCGTCATTGACTCTATGGGTAAAGTCACTGGTAATGCCGGAACCATTTTAGAGAAGCACTTAAATCTTTCCAAAGCAAAAGATGCCGAATTCTCAGCTGGAAGTCCAGCATATTGGAGAGGATATCTTGCAAATGCTTCCAACTATGTTTATGGTTTAGGTGCACCAGCAGGAATTACTACTACTGGATTTAGTGGTGGATTCCAGCGTGCTGGTGATACTGGTTGGGATCAAGACGCAGAAGGAATTATCTTTGCTGCTACTGGTTCTTCAACTTCAGAGATGGTTGGTGGTAAGAACTATGGTGGTAAGGATGACCTTTCTACTAGTGGTGCTTTATCCGCAGGATTAACTGATCTTGCAGGAGGTTACGATTTATTCGAATCTACAGATAACTACACTGTTGATTTCCTCTTGATGGGATCTGCTGCAGATGAAAAAGAAAATGCTCAAGCACTTGCTAATAAGTTAATCTCTGTTGCAGAATTAAGAAAGGATGCAGTTGCTTTCATCTCACCATATAGAGGTGCTGCTTTAACAGATACTTCAAGTCAAACTGAGGTTACTGTTAGATCTGCTGCAGACATTACAGACAATGTAGTTTCATTCTACTCATCAGTTGCATCTTCTTCATATGCCGTATTCGATAGTGGATACAAGTATATGTACGATAGATTTGCAAATACTTTCCGCTATGTTCCTCTGAATGGAGATATGGCTGGTCTATGTGCTAGAACAGATATCAACAACTTCCCATGGTATTCACCTGCTGGAACTGCTAGGGGTGCAATCTTGAATGCAGTTAAGTTGCCTTACAACCCAACAAAATCACAAAGAGACGTTCTGTATTCCAACAGAGTCAACCCTGTAGTCTTCTCTCCAGGTGCTGGTATTGTTCTGTTTGGTGATAAGACTGGACTCGCTAAAGCATCTGCTTTCGATAGAATCAATGTTCGTAGATTGTTCATCTATCTTGAAGATGCAATCTCACAAGCTGCGAAAGATCAGTTGTTTGAGTTCAATGATGAAGTTACAAGAACCAACTTTGTAAATACAATTGAACCATTCCTCAGAGATGTTCAGTCCAATAGAGGAATTACAGATTACGTCGTCATCTGTGACGAAACCAACAATACCGCTGCTATCATCGATAACAACGAATTTGTTGCTGATGTATACATCAAACCCGCAAGATCGATCAACTTCATCGGTCTGACATTCGTCGCCACTAAGACTGGCGTCGATTTTGAAGAGGTAATTGGAAACTTTTAATTAACCTAGAGGTCTAAAAACAATGGCTACCAGAAACCAAATTAATAATATTCCTTTAAGGAAGATTACCGACTTTAAAAGCAAAATGTCGGGTGGTGGTACAAGAAGTAATCTGTTTGAGGTGGAACTTGCGTTCCCCTCAGCCGTTGCTGTTGATTCAGTAACATTAGACAAGTCAAGATTTCTTGTAAAAGCAGCAGCACTTCCATCCTCAAACATCACACCTTTATCGGTTGCTTTTAGAGGTAGACAGTTAATCCTTGCTGGAGATCGCACATTTGAAACTTGGACAATCACCGTCATTAACGACACTGATTTCTCCATCCGTTCCGCTTTTGAAAAGTGGGCAAACTATATCAACCGTCTCTCCGACAACACTGGTTCAACTGATCCTGCTACATATCAAGCAGATGCTTTCGTTCATCAGTTAAGTCGTGATGGATCTATTCTCAGATCTTATCACTTCTATGATTTGTTCCCATCGAACATCTCTACAATCGCTCTGTCTTATGATACAGAGAACATTGAAGAGTTCACCATTGAGATGCAAGTCCACTGGTGGGAAGCAATTAAAGGAACTTCTAGCGCTGCTGGCGGAGAAGACATTAACTAAATAGTTGATAATAAGCAAGTTACAATTATAAAATGGCGAAACTATTTGGTTTTTCAATTGATGATCAAGAGAAAAAGTCTAAAGGCTTAGTATCCCCCGTTCCTCAAACTGATGAGGACGGGGTTGATTACTATGTGCAATCTGGATTTTATGGTCAATATGTTGATATTGAAGGTGCATTTAGAACTGAATATGATCTGATGCGTCGCTATCGTGAGATGGCTCTTCACCCTGAGTGTGATTCTGCAATTGAAGATGTTGTAAATGAAGCTATTGTAAGTGATCTGTATGATTCACCAATTGAAATTGAACTGTCAAATTTAAATGCTAGTGATAAATTAAAGGATGTAATTAGAAAAGAATTTAAATCAATCAAGGAAATGATGGACTTTGATAAAAAGTCCCATGAAATTTTTAGAAACTGGTACGTTGATGGTAGAGTTTACTACCTGAAAGTAATCGATGTACAGAAACCAGAAGAAGGAATTAAAGAAATAAGATATATTGATCCCCTCAAGATGAAGCATATTCGTCAAGAGGTAAAAAATGGTGATGATAAGCAACCAAGAGCAGTATTCAATAGACTTGTAAATAAGTCCGAAAATATTAATGTATATTCTGAGATTGAAGAATATTTCATATACACACCAAATCAACAATATCCTACTGCTGGAGCGGGTGCTAAAGGATCTGTAAAAATTGCTAAAGATTCTATTGCATATTGCACATCTGGACTTGTAGATAGAAATAAAGGAACTGTTCTTTCTTATCTGCATAAAGCAATCAAAGCACTCAATCAACTGAGAATGATTGAGGATTCTCTTGTTATCTACAGACTTTCAAGAGCACCAGAGCGTAGAATTTTCTATATTGATGTTGGTAATCTTCCAAAAGTAAAAGCAGAACAATACCTCAGAGAGGTTATGTCTCGTTATAGAAATAAACTAGTCTATAACGCAAACACTGGTGAGGTTCGCGATGACCGCAAGTTTATGTCTATGATGGAAGACTTCTGGCTTCCTAGAAGAGAAGGTGGTCGTGGTACTGAGATTACCACTCTGCCTGGTGGTCAGAACCTTGGCGAACTTTCTGATATTGAATACTTCCAGAAGAAACTTTATAGAGCACTTGCTGTTCCAGAATCACGTATTGCTGGTTCTGGTGATGGTTTTAATCTTGGTCGTTCTAGTGAAATCTTGAGAGATGAACTCAAGTTCTCCAAGTTTGTAGGTCGTTTAAGAAAGAGATTTGGTAATCTCTTCAGCGATCTTCTCAAAACACAACTTTTACTTAAAAACGTCATCACCCCAGAAGATTGGGACAAGATGGAAGAGCATATTCAGTATGACTTCCTATATGACAACCATTTCTCAGAGCTTAAGGAAGGAGAACTTCTCCAGAATCGCTTAGCTCAGGTTGCTACAATTGAACCATATCTTGGTAAGTATTACTCTACTGAATATGTGAGAAAGAAAATTCTGAGGCAGACTGACGCTGAAATCATCGAAATTGATGCTCAGATTGATGATGAAATCGATAAGGGTATTCTTCCAGATCCCAATATTCCTGTAGATGATATGGGTAATCCACTTCCTGCTGATGATGGAATTATTCCAGAAGAAGATCCTGAAGCAGCGATTGAACAAGGTGCTGGTGGAGAAGTTCCAATTGAACCTAAGGGCGGCAAAATATAAATAGTTCCATATTTATTATATTAACTAATGGAAGAGATTATTAATTTAATCGCTACTGATGGCGCTCCCTCAGATATTAGCGACAAAATGAAGGAAATTCTTTTGAGCAAATCTGCTAGCAGAATTGATGCTCTGAAGCCTGAAATTGGGAATATGATGTTTAACCCCGAAACAGAAGAAACCCCCGAAGAGGAATCAGAATAATGTCGAGAATTTTGTGTAAAGGTGTAGAAGCACCACTCCCCATAACAACTGGAGCAGCAACAAGTTTTTCTGAAGCAACTGTTGTTCGTTTAACAAATACAGCAACTGGTGATGATTATCTTGTCACTGTTGTGGAAACACAAAGTGGAACTGTTGTTGGATCTTTTACTATGCTAAGAGGTTCATCGGAGATGTTAGAAAAAAATCCAACACAATGCGTGTTTGCTGCAAACGCGGCAGTTCTTGGAGCAAAAGTAGGTTTTACTGGATAAACAAATGAAACTCATCACAGAAGAAGTAACAAACGTCAAAATTATCACCGAAGGAAAAGGTGCTAATAAGAAGTTGTACATTGAAGGTGTATTCCTCCAAGGCGAATTAAGAAATCGCAATGGAAGAGTATATCCTATTCAAACTCTCGCAAGAGAAGTACAGCGATATAATGAAGCATTCGTTTCCAAAGGTCGTGCTCTTGGGGAACTTGGTCACCCCGATGGTCCTACTGTAAACCTTGACAGAGTTTCCCATAAGATTACATCTCTTACTCAAGAGGGTAATAATTTCAAAGGAAAGGCACAAATCCTTTCTACTCCTATGGGTAAAATTGCATCCTCACTTCTTGGAGAAGGTGTGATGCTTGGTGTTTCTTCTCGTGGTGTTGGTTCACTCCAAACTACAAGTGAAGGTCACAAAATTGTTGGTGAAGATTTCATGTTAGCAACTGCTGCTGATATCGTTGCCGACCCTTCTGCTCCTGATGCTTTTGTCTCAGGAATTATGGAAGGAAAAGAGTGGGTTTGGGAAGGAGGAATCCTTCGTGAGCAACTCGCAGAGAAGACTCAGAGAAGAATTAACACTCTGGTTGACCAAAGAAGACTTGAAGAGCATAAGTTGAACTTGTTCAACGATTTTCTATCAAATCTTTAATTTAATAAATAAATATAGATTAAATTAATAAGATCTAAAAAAATGTCCGTTGGTAGCAATTTACAAGAAATGGAAAACGTAGTAACCAAAGGGGCGAAGCCTGCTGAATCTCCCAAGACTGATGCATCTAGTGTTTCTACACCAGGTGGAGAAGTTCAAGATCTGGGCGGTCCTACCCCTGAAAACTATAAGCCCGATGATGATTCGGCTAAGATTAAGGAAGCAGGACTAAAAACAGTCAAAGATGTAGTCAATGCTGCGGCAAAGGCTCCTGAGGCTGCTGGTTCTAGCGCAACTCCTGTTAAAGTCCCTGAAGAGGTAGAAACTTCTGAAGAAGAAGTTGTTGCCGAAGCAGAAGAGACTGTAACCGATGAAGTTGTTTCCGAAGAGGAAGTAACTGAAGAGGAAGTTGTTGCTGAATCTGAGGAAGCACCTGAGGCTGAGTACAACATGGAAGAAGACGTTAATGCTCTTCTTTCTGGTGAAGAACTCTCCGAGGAATTCCAAGAGAAGGCACGCACCATCTTCGAAACTGCTATCAAGGCAAAGGTTTCTGAAGTCAAAGAAGAACTTCAGAAGTCTTACGAAGAAGCACTTGTTGAAGAAGTTGTTTCTATCAAAAACGAATTAACTGAGCGTCTTGACGCTTATCTTGAGTATGTTGCTGATGAGTGGTTATCCGAAAACCAACTCGCAGTTGAAGCCGGTCTTAAGACCGAAATGACCGAATCATTCCTCACCGGAATGAAGGGTCTTTTTGAAGAACATTATGTAACCATCCCTGAAGAGAAATACGATGTATTAGAGAGCATGGTAGATAAATTAGATGAAATGGAGTCTAAACTCAACGAGCAAATCGAAAGAAATGTTGCTCTTAACTCTAGGTTAGCAGAGTCTGTTGCTGATGTAATTTTTGCTGATGTAACTGAGGGTCTTGCTCTTTCCCAGAAAGAGAAACTCGCTTCTCTTGCCGAAAATGTTGAGTTTGATGGTGAAGACAACTATCGTGAGAAGCTGGTTAAGTTGAGAGAGTCTTATTTCCCAACTGCAGTTGCCAGTACTCAGAGAGATTCATCTGAGACTGTATCTGAAGAAACAGTCGAGAATATCAATGAGGAAGTGAGCAGCACCATGAGTGCATATCTTCAGACTCTCCAGAGAGTCTCTAAAAAGTGATTTTTTAATTATAAATCAAACTTAATTTAAACACCGAGGTAAAAATCAAATGCAAATGTTCAATGTAGAACAGCTGCAGGAGAAGTGGGCACCACTGTTGAACTACGAAGGAATGGATCCTATTAAGGATTCTCACCGTAGAGCAGTTACCGCTATCCTGTTAGAGAACCAAGAAAATTCAATCAAAGAGGCACAAGAGTTCCTCTATGAAGCCCCAACCAACAGCACTGCTTCTGGTGCTACTCCTGGTCTGGGCGGCGCCACCACTGGTGCTATGCAAGGTTTCGACCCTGTTCTGATCTCCCTGATCAGACGCTCGATGCCTAACCTGATCGCTTATGACATCTGCGGCGTTCAGCCAATGAACGGTCCTACTGGACTGATCTTCGCAATGCGTTCCCGCTACAACGATCAGAGCGGCAACGAGAACTTCTACAACGAAGTCGATTCTGCATTCTCCGGTCAGGATGCTGGATTCAACGCTCTTAACGGTGCTACCGACGCCTCTGTTGGTTTGGGTACAACCGCTCAGCGTGGTTCCAATCCTTCCGTTCTGGATCCTTCAAACCAGGCAAACAACAGTCAACCTGGCAGCGATGCTTACAACGTTGGTCAAGGTCTCCGCACCGACGACGCTGAAGGTCTGGGCGAAAGCGAAGCCTTCAACCAGATGGCTTTCAGCATCGAGAAAGTCACCGTAACCGCCAAGTCACGCGCCCTGAAAGCTGAGTACAGCTTGGAACTGGCTCAAGACCTCAAGGCAATCCACGGTCTGAACGCTGAAGCAGAACTTGCTAACATCCTCTCTACTGAGATCCTTGCTGAAATCAACAGAGAAGTTGTTCGTACCATTTACAAGACTGCTAAGCCTGGTGCTCAAGCAAACGTTGCTACCCAAGGCACCTTCGACCTGGACGTTGACTCCAACGGTCGCTGGTCTGTAGAGAAGTTCAAAGGACTTATCTTCCAGATCGAAAGAGATGCTAACGCTATCGCACAGCAAACTCGTAGAGGAAAGGGTAACACCATCATTTGCTCCGCTGACGTTGCTTCTGCGCTTGCAATGGCTGGTGTTCTCGATTACACCCCTGCTCTTAACGCCAACTTGAACGTTGACGACACCGGTAACACCTTCGCTGGTGTTCTCCAAGGTAAGTATCGCGTATACATCGATCCTTATTCTGCTAACGTTGCTGACAACCAGTACTACGTTTGCGGATACAAAGGTTCTTCACCTTATGACGCAGGTCTCTTCTACTGCCCATACGTTCCTCTCCAGATGGTTCGTGCCGTTGGTCAGGACACCTTCCAGCCAAAAATTGGCTTCAAGACTCGCTACGGAATCGTTGCTAACCCATTTGCTAAGGGTGCTTCAACTGCTAATCCTGGCGTTCTTACCACCAACTCCAACGTCTACTACAGACGCACCAAAGTCACCAACCTCATGTGATATTGGTTCTCCAAGGAGTTCATCGGGGGGTCTTCGGACCCCCTTTTTTTGTCTAAATAATAATAAAAGTTCTAACCATGTCTTGGTACATAAAGAAAAGTAGTGGATTAGGTAATGCTGTGCCCACTGATGGTGCAACATACTTGTGTGCAAATGGTCGTTTCTCTAATGTTTTTGATGATAGAAAAGCATTTTCAACTAGAGAAGAAGCAGAATCTGCCGTAACTATTACAAGACCATTTTCTCCAGATACTTTACTCCCTAATGTAGAATTTATTGAGGAATAAAATTGGCTTGCAATTTTCCCGGTCAGATTAGCAATAGAAATTTCCTATCACCGGTAGGATTTCAATTTTCTCTTGGTAAGTATCCTACAGTATCATTCTTTTGTAATTCTGCTAGGATTCCAGAAATTTCGTTGAGTCAAATGATTCAACCAAACTATCTTAAGTCACTCGATGTCCCTGGTGGTCTCATTGAATATGGAGACCTGTCATTAAGATTTTTGGTTGATGAGGATATGGTTAATTATTCGACCGTTCATAATTGGATTACTGGATTAGGATTTCCAGAATCTACTAAAAATTTTAAAGATTTTATTACCAATGAGGATGGTATAGAAGATAATAAGGAACAGTTTAGTGATGGAAGTCTTTTAATTTTAAATAGTAATTATAGACCGGTCTCTACTGTAAGATTTAGAGATTTATTTCCTGTTTCTTTAACATCTCTGGACTTCGAAGCAACCGATACTGATATAAACTACTTTACAGCACAGGTAAGTTTCAAGTATACTATCTATGATATACTAGGACCAGACGGTAGAACTCCCTTATGACGCTTGATGAAATTCAGGATATGTGGAAGAGAGATTCCATCATCGATCCTGATAACCTACATGATGAGTCGCTAAAGATACCACAACTCCATCACAAATATTATACAATCTACAATACAACCACTCTTTTGAGAGAGAAAAGTAGAGAATTACTAAATAAAACAAGGTTAGAACGGTATAACTATTATACCGGAAAAGCATCGCCTGAAGTTTACGAACAAGATCCATTTCCATATAAGGTTAGAGAGAAAGACGCAATCCAGCGTTATATGGATGCAGATGAAAGAATATCAAAAATTGATCTTAAAATTAAATATTACGATATTACCTTAAAATTCCTTGAGGAGGTAATACGAACAATATCCAATCGCACTTATCAAATTAAGAATGCGATTGAATGGCATCGTTTCCAATCCGGTTTTAACTAATGTCTAACAACTACGATGACTTTAATAATGAGGAATTTAATCCAGATCTAGGATTAGACTGGTATTGTCAAGTAAATATGGGTATTGACGAATTACGTATACTCTATAATCATATTTTATATGCTATTGAGACTTGGCCTGGTGCTCCTAGGAGACCTTATGAAGAACAAGAATATCTTTTATATTTTAAGCAGAAATTATTTGCTATGATAATGGACTATCAATATAGTCAAGTTGATATGGATAAATAATACACAAAAGACAAATAATCATGGCTATTAGCACAGATACATCAGTATATGTTGCAGGAATTACCACATATACTATTGATCAAGAAACTGATACTCAATTCAAAGTGTCCTATCCAGTAGGTGTAGGAGTTACTTACACTAGAAGCATTAGCAAGAGTGGTGATGCTGCTGAAGATGAAGCACGTCTAGATTCTCACCTCTTAGCAGTTAATAATAAAGTTTTAGTTGGATGCATTTCCACAGCTCCTCCAGAAGTATCAGAAGAAGATCCTGAGTGAGGTAATAAATATCCATAGGTGATACTTATGGATTATGTCTCATTTGATCATATCAAAAAAGAATGAAGTATATTTAACTATCAAGGCAGATCCTCATGTCTACTACGAACTGGCGGACCAGTTCACATTTGAGGTTCCTGGCGCTAAGTTTATGCCGCAGTATCGTAGCAAGTACTGGGACGGCAAAATAAGACTTTTTAATACACAGACCGGTGAAGTTTATGTAGGTCTGTTAGACAAGATTATTCAATTCTGTAAGGATCACGAATATACTTACGAATTCGCAGATAATAAATTTTACGGATTACCTTTTGAGGTCAATAAAATGATCTCTAATGAGGGCGTAAAAGACTATATGAAATCTATTTGTAAGTATTCACCCCGTGACTACCAAATAGAAGGTGTTTACGACGCTCTAAGGCATAATAGAAGGTTGTTGATATCCCCAACTGCTTCTGGAAAGTCTCTGATGATATATTCGATTGTGAGATATCACGTTGAGCGCGGACAAAATACTCTGATAGTTGTGCCGACGACTTCCCTAGTAGAACAGATGTATAAAGACTTTGCAGACTATGGTTGGGATGTGGGTTCATTTTGTCACAAAATTTATGCGGGTAGAGAGAGGGAAACAGATTCCCAAGTGATCATTACCACATGGCAGTCCATCTACAAACTTCCGCGCAAATATTTTTCTAGATTTAATGTGGTTATTGGAGATGAAGCACACCAGTTCAAGAGTAAGTCATTAATATCTATAATGACTAAACTTGCTGATGCTAAGTATCGTTATGGATTCACAGGCACCCTGGACGGTACACAGACGCATAAGTGGGTATTAGAAGGTCTCTTTGGTCCTTCATATAAAATCATCAGGACAGAAGAACTGATGAAAAAAGGTCATATTGCTAAATTGGATATTAATGTGCTTCTACTGAAGCATCCATCACATAAGTTTGAAAACTTTGAGGAGGAAGTTCAGTACATTATCAATCATGAAAAACGAAACAATTTTATTCGCAACCTTGCCCTTGATCTTAAAGGCAATACACTTATTTTGTTTTCCAGAGTTGAGGGACACGGACAACCATTATTCGAATTAATAAATAACCATAGGATTGATGATCGCCATGTGTTTTTTGTCCATGGCGGTGTTGCTACTGAAGACCGAGAAAAAGTAAGAACAATTACAGAATCTGAAAATGATGCGATTATCATTGCATCGTACGGAACGTTTTCTACCGGGATTAACATTAAAAACCTACACAATGTTATTTTTGCTTCTCCATCAAAGTCAAGAATCAGAAATCTCCAATCAATTGGTAGAGTACTCAGAAAAGGAAACAACAAAACCAAGGCAACACTATATGATATCGCTGACGACATATCCTACAAATCCAGGAAAAATTATACACTTAATCATCTCATAGAAAGAATAAAAATCTATAACGAAGAAAACTTTAATTATGAAATTATAAACATACCGCTTAAAAAATGATGGGAGAAGAGTTCTACGCAATTATAAAATTAGTATCTGGTGAAGAAGTTCTATCGCTAGTCTCTGTTGATGATAATGATGGAGACCCTGTTCTTATTCTTCAACAACCTGTAATTATAAAAATGGTTAGTAATGTAGCAGGTGCTTATGTCAAGGTAAAGCCATGGATGGAATTATCTAATGATAAACTTTTTATTATTAAACCTGATAAAGTTTTAACTATGACTGAAACAGAAGATGCTTATTTAATTTCAATATATAACAATTACATCACAGAGGAAGATGATGAGGATTCTACTGAAGATCCCTTAGGTTCAATTAATGGGTTTTCTAAATTAGATACTAAAATGGGATATATCTCTTCAGTAGAAGATGCTAGAAAACTTCTAGAGGATCTCTATAAACTAGAAGATACTAAAGAAAGCTAAAGCTGTCTCTTCAACCCTAACAAAGGTATTCTACACATGTTTTGAGGACTTGTCAAGTCTTTGTTTTAATGTTATAATAAAAACAACTTATACCTTACGATTAAGATGATTTATTATGGTAAAGAAAAAACCAGAACATTATGTAAATAATAAAGAACTTCTGGAAGCAATGATTGTCTACCGCACTAAAGTAGAAGCATCATACTTAAAGAACTTCGGTAAAGACCTCACTGAGCAACCTAAAGAAGAGAGAGCAAAGAGATGGGGAGATAAACCACCTATCCCGAACTATCTTGGTGAGTGTTTCTTGAAGATTGCAACACACCTCTCATACAAACCCAATTTTGTTAATTACATGTTTCGTGAGGATATGATTTCTGACGGCATTGAGAACTGCGTTCAATACATTCATAACTTTGACCCTGCGAAGTCTAAGAACCCTTTCGCATACTTCACTCAAATCATCCACTATGCCTTCCTGAGACGCATCCAGAAGGAGAAGAAGCAATTGGATATTAAGACTAAGATCATTGAGAAGACTGGGTTTGATGAGGTTATGATGGTTGACGACAGCTTGCTTTCTGGGCATAGTTCGGACTATAATAGCATCAAGGACGCTATCCAATATAAGAATCGATGAAGGTTGCTATCATTACGGATACTCACTATGGCGCTAGGAAGTCTTCCAGGCACCTTCATGAGTATTTTGAGAAGTTCTACCACGATGTATTCTTTCCCACGCTAGAAAAAGAAAACATCGATACTGTTATTCATTTGGGTGATGCATTTGATAATCGTAAAGGTATAGATTTCTGGGGATTAGATTGGACTCGGAGAGTGGTCCTTGATCCCCTTAAAAAGTATGATGTTCATATGATTATTGGTAATCATGACATCTTCTTGCGCAATTCAAATGAACTTAACGCACCAGAACTTCTATTAAAAGATTACCCCAATATCACAACTTACAGTGAACCTGAAGAAGTGACTATTGGAAAACTTAATATTTTATTTTTACCTTGGATTAATACTGAAAATGAAAAGAAAACTTTTGAACTTATTAAAAGTACAGATTGCTTCTGCGCGATGGGGCACCTTGAGCTTAACGGATTTAAAGCTCATCGTGGACACACCATGGAAGATGGTATGGATTGCAAGTTATTTGAGAAGTTCTCCTATGTCTTCTCGGGGCACTACCATACTCGATCAGATGATGGAAGAATCTTCTATTTGGGAAATCCCTATGAAATGTTCTGGAACGATGTAAATGATACTCGTGGATTCCATATCTTTGATACTGAATCTCTAGAATTAATACCAGTTAATAATCCTTACAAGATGTTTTATAATATCTACTATGAGGATACTAATTACAAACTGTTTAATGCTAAAGAACTTGAAAACAAAATTGTCAAGGTAATTGTTCGTAAGAAGTCAGACCCTAAACAGTTTGAGAAGTTTATTGATAAAATTTATTCTATTGGTGTTCAGGATCTTAAAATTGTAGAAAACTTTACTATCACAGAGTCTGAAGATTTTGAAGTTGGTGAAGAAGAAAATACAATATCTATTTTAAATAGATATATTGATGAGTCTGACTTCGAATACGATAAGAACATCGTAAAGAATTTGTTTCATGATCTTTATCGACAGTCCTGTGAAGTAGAATAGATGTATCTTCTAACTCTGAAAGATAGAGCAGAAAGCGGTGCTCATGCAGTGCATAATAAGTATGGGCAAAAAGTTCTGTTTTTATTTGAGGAAGAGGATGATGCTGAACGTTATGCTATGATGCTAGAACTTGAGAATGAATCCGAAGACCAAATGGAAGTGGTCGAAGTTGATGATGAACTTGCTATTAAAGCATGTATGGTCTATAATTACAAGTATACGATTATAACACCAAACGATATTGTGATTCCCCCTAAAGAATGATCTTATTTAAAACTATTCGTTGGAAAAATTTCTTAAGCACTGGAAATCATTGGACTGAAATTGATCTTCAAAAGCATTCAACTAATCTAATCGTAGGCACTAATGGTGCTGGTAAATCTACGATGTTGGATGCACTTACCTTTGGATTGTTTAACAAACCATTTCGCAAGATTAATAAACCTCAATTAGTCAATACCACCAATGAAAAGGATTGTGTGGTGGAAATTGAATTTCAGGTTAATAGTAGGAATTATCTTGTTCGGCGTGGAATCAAACCAAATATCTTTGACATTGAGATGAATGGTGAGATGCTGCATAGGCAAGCAGATGATCGTTCTAATCAGAAGATCTTGGAAGAAAATATTCTCAAGGTAAATTATAAATCCTTTACTCAAATTGTTATCTTGGGTAGTAGCACCTTTGTGCCTTTCATGCAACTGACTACTGCGAATCGTCGTGAGGTGATTGAGGATTTGCTTGATATTCGCATTTTCTCTGCTATGAATAATCTTCTCAAGGAGAAGATGAGAACTCAGAAGGATCAAATCAAATCACTGGATTTGAAGAAGGATACTTTAAAAGATAAGATGAAGATGCAGAAGAACTTCATCGAAGAATTGGAAAGTCTTGGTAAAACAAATATTGATAGTAATACCCAGAAGATTGATGGGTTGATGAAGGAAGTTGAAGTTTATATTCGGGAAAACTCTGCTCTTGAAGAAGACGTTTTTAAGTACACTAAGGAACAAGAATATGTTACTGGTGCTGCTGATAAGTTAGTGAAGCTTAACAATCTAAGAGGTAAAATATCTCAAAAAGTAGGAACGATTACCAAAGAGCATAAGTTTTTCACAGAAAATACGGTATGCCCTACTTGCACACAGGATATTGAGGAGTCGTTTCGGTTAAATAAAATTGAGGAGGCGCAAAATAAGGCAAAGGAACTTAAAAATGGTTATGAAGAACTTGAGCAAACCATTAAGTCCGAACAAGAACGAGAGCGTCAATTCAATGCACTTTCTAAGGAGATCACGAAACTAGCGCATGGCATTTCTCAAAATCATACTCGAATCTCTCTCAATCAACGACAGATCCGAGATCTTGAACAGGAAATTCAAACTATTACCAGTCAGTTACAAAACCGAAATACTGAACATGAGAAATTAGACGAATTTTCAGAGAAACTTCAACATACTTTTGAAGAGCTCTCCAAGAAAAAGGAAGAGATTCTTTATTTTGAATTTGCGTATTCGTTACTCAAAGACGATGGTGTAAAGACAAAAATCATCAAGAAGTATCTTCCTTTCATTAATCAGCAGGTCAATCGATATCTGCAGATGATGGACTTTTACATTAACTTTAAACTTGATGGGGAGTTTAATGAAACTATAGAATCACCTATTCACGAAGACTTTTCATATAGTTCTTTTAGTGAAGGTGAAAAAATGAGAATTGACCTAGCATTATTGTTCACCTGGAGGGAAGTTGCTAGAGTTAGAAACTCAGTTAATACAAATCTGTTGGTGATGGATGAGGTATTTGATTCATCCCTTGATGGATTTGGAACAGAAGAATTTTTAAAGATCATTAAATTTATTATTAAGGATGCAAACATCTTTGTTATTTCACACAAAGATTCCTTACATGATAAATTCGAAAGTGTACTTAAGTTTGATAAAGTAAAAGGCTTTAGTAGAATGGTCTAAATACAGTTGCTAGTAAACCTGATATTTACATTATGGACTACAAACCATACTCACCTGAATGGCATCGAAAGAGATACTTAAAAGAAGCACTTGATAAGTATTTCGATGACTATGTTGATAATACTACGATTTACGCTGATATCATTGATATACTCGCTCAACGAGCAGAATCTGCCTATCAAGAATTCTCAAAGTTGAATGAGTTGGAATCTATGTTACAGTCCAAGTAGTTTAAAGTTAAAGATGCTATCGACACAGTATAGACTCCGTTTGGAGTTTATTTGCAAAAAAATTGCAAATAGAGAAGAGGTCAAATTGGAGGATATGATCTGGGCAGAAAAACTTTCCAAAGCAAATACAACTGCTAGGGAATGGTTAAAGCAAGCACGTCGTCAATCCAATGGTATTGAAGAGGGTACATTGGATGATTTTATGAATAGGATGGGGTTAGGAGACCCCGACCCATCCAATCATAGAACGGGGTTTGATAGTGCTGATGATATTAATGATTGGTTCAATAGAGACAAACCAGATGATTGGAGGCAAAGAGACTAATGGAAGATCCCCGCGAGAAGAATGAGAGGTTGTGGGTAGAAGCAACTACCGATAAGAACGGTTTCACTATGAAACCTCCTATCACTGATACTGAGTGTATCCTTATGTGTTTAAGAAATGCTCCTTGCGGTGCAGATAAGAAACAAGTACAAAAACTAATTGATTATTATGAGTGTATTCCCTCCTGACTTCAAACCTGCATGGGAAGATAGAGTAGTTGATATGCGCCTACTTTCACCATCAGATACTGATTTTACATATGAAAGACCTGATAAGACGAGATATGTTTTAGAAATTAGAAAAAATAAAGAAGATAACTATTACACTCCAGATTATCAGATGCCTTTGTTTAACACAAAACCTGAACCACTTCAGTATGATAAAGTGATGACTTATAACCCACAATCACCTATGATCACGGATGGTAGTGACCCTTGGCCCCACAATCGTTAAATACTATGAAACTAAAACCAAAAGTTTGTCAAATGACTGCAGTTCTTTATACGGATGGTAATCAAGAGTGTGATCGTATTCGTATGCTCCTTTCAAGTTTGAATGGTGAGTTTCTAGAGTATCAATTAGGTAAAGATTTTAGTGATATTCAGTTTGCTGCAGAGTTTGGTGATGATGCAGAATATCCTCAAGTTACAATCAATTGTGAGCATATTGGTGGATTGAAAGAGACCCTTCACTATCTGAAGGAAAGGCATTTGATCTGATATCCAGTTATGGAAGTGTCTATTGTGAGGGTTTGAGACCCTCTTTTTTTGTATAATAGGTCTATACGAAACAGAGTAATGCCTTTTAGTCACACCATTAAGTCACAACTTGCTAAATTGCTTGCTACGGAAGATCTGGTGGTTGAGCATAAGAAAGTGGAGACTGCCTGTTTTAATGTCCACACGCGGGTCCTGACGCTGCCTATGTGGGAGAAAGCAAGCAACGTGGTATACGACCTTTTGGTTGGTCATGAAGTTGGTCATGCTCTTTACACTCCTGATGAAGATTGGTCTAAGAATAAAAAAATTCCACCTCAGTTCGTGAACGTGGTTGAGGATGCTCGTATCGAGAAACTGATGAAGCGTCGCTATGCTGGACTGATCAAAACGTTTTATGGTGGATATAAAGAATTATCTGATGAAGATTTCTTCAAACTTGAAGGTGAAAATATTGAGACTATGAATCTTGCTGATAGGATTAATCTTTATTTCAAGATTGGTAATTTCATTGACATCAAGTTCAATGAAGTTGAAAAAGAAATTGTTCGTATGGTTGATGAGTGTGAAACTTTTGATGACGTATTGCTTGCATCAGAAGTTTTGTTTAATTACTGTAAGCAGGAAGCTAATATTGATAGTGATGATGTGAAGACTGATACTCATCAATCTGAATCGCCTGTGCAATCTGGAAGTAGTGAAGGTGTATCTAGTGATACTATGGATGAAGAAGGAGAGTCTGAAGAATCTGATATCAAGCAAGATAATCCTCAATCTCAAGTGAAGGATGATGGAGAAAACGAAGAAGAAGGTGGTGAAGATAAGATGGAAATCAAAACAGCAGATTCTTTAGAGAATTCTTTGAAAGAACTCATTGATCATATGCTATCTGATAATGTATATGTTGAAATTCCAAAAGTAGATCTGAATAAAGTGATTGTTGAAAATTCGGCAATTCATGAAAAATGTTCACAGAATTGGACTGAGTTTTCTCCAGAGGCATATGGACCTGTTGATGAGAAATTTAAAAGTCTGAAGAAAAATTCTCAGAAAGAAGTTAATTATCTTGTGAAAGAGTTTGAGTGTCGTAAATCTGCAGATGCATATGCACGTTCTAACACTGCTAGAACTGGTGTTCTTGATTGCTCTAAACTCCACACTTACAAATACAATGAAGATCTATTCAAGAAGGTAACAACTTTCCCTGATGGTAAAAATCATGGTCTAATCTTCATTCTCGATTGGTCTGGTTCTATGCAGTACATCATGGAAGATACTCTTAAGCAACTTTATAATTTGATGTGGTTTTGCAAGAAAGTAAATATTCCTTTTGAGGTTTACGCTTTCACCAATGAATATCCAAATTATGCTGATGGTGAAAAAACAGTCTGCTATGAAAAGAAGACTAATATTCTAAGTGTGGGTGAGTGGTTTTCTTTGATGAATATTTTCACTAGTAAAGTGAATTCAAAAACACTTGATGAGCAGATGCGTAACATTTATCGTGTTGTTCATAGTTTTGTTTCATATTGCACTTATCGTATTCCAATGGAACTCCACTTGTCTGGAACTCCTTTGAATGAATCGTTGGTTTGTCTTCATCAGATTATTCCCCAATTCAAACAAGAAAATAAACTTCAAAAAGTTCAGTGTATTATTTTGACTGATGGAGAAGCTTGCCCTTTGAAGTATCATAGGGAAGTTCAGCGTCCTTGGGAAGAAGAACCATATATGGGATTGGGACAACTTCGACCAGATACATCTTTCTTGAGAGATCGTAAAACTGGCAATACTTATAGTTTTGGTGAATATTACTGGAACTTTACTACTGTTTTGTTGAAGAATCTCAGGGATAATTTTGTAGATGTAAACTTTATTGGTATTCGTCTTCTTAATACTGGTAGTGATGCTGGATCTTTTATCAGGCATTTTACATTTGGCGCAGAGAAGAAGCGTGAACTTGCTCTTCAACGATGGAAGAAAGATAAAACTTTCACTTTAGACGGTACCGGATATCATACTTACTTTGGAATGTCCACTTCTTCTTTGTCTAACGATGCTTCTTTTGAGGTTGATGAAGGTGCTACTAAGTCCAAAATTAAAAGTGCTTTTGTTAAAAGTTTGAAAACTAAGAAGATGAACAAAAAAGTTCTGTCTGAGTTCATGGATCTCATTGCATAATAAATAATAAAAAACTCAATTATAGATCCATGAGTAGATTCGGAAATTTTCAAAAAGGTGAACTACCTTCAAATCCACCAGCACCTGCCGCACCAACTCCACCAGCACCTGCCGCACCAACTCCACCAGCACCTGTAGCAGTTCCTTCACCACCAGCGCCACCAGTTGTAAAATTAGTAGAGGATCCCAAAAATGAACCAAAATTGGAGAAACCTTTATCTGGAAAGTATGAGGAGTAGATTGAGTAAGTATCAAATAGACTTACTTGAGAATGGTCCTAAGAGTCTTACCCAGTCTTGGGCACTTCAAGCCATGCACTATGATTGGAAAACAAAGACGGGACAAAAGTAAAACTGTCCACCAAGCACCTTAACGGGTGCTTTTTTCTTGTATAATTAGTTCAGTTAAACAAACAACCCTGATGTCCATCTCCGCTGATTACATCCGCACCTCTCTTCAAGCAGTGTATGGCGAGTCTGTAACTGCTGCAGATATTCGTGCCTGGTGTGCTATGAACGGAACCAACTATCAGACCGTCACTAAGAAGATTGATGAATATAAAGTTAGTCGTGGTAAGTGGAACCTGACTGTTCCTGAGCAACTGGAGCAGACTTATCAGGCACCTTCTGCTATGCCTGCTGTTGAACAAAATTTGATCCCTCAGAAAGATGATACCTTCGTCCGCTTTGGCAACTATGCTGATATTAAGAAAATTATTCAGTCCGGTCTTTTCTATCCAACGTTCATTACAGGAATGTCTGGTAACGGCAAGACTTTCTCAGTTGAGCAAGCGTGTGCTCAACTTGGTCGGGAACTTATCCGTGTAAACATTACTATTGAAACTGATGAAGATGACCTTATTGGTGGTTTCCGTCTTGTTAATGGAGAAACCGTCTGGCATAATGGACCCGTTATTGAAGCCCTCCAACGGGGAGCAGTTCTGCTTCTTGACGAAATCGATCTTGCCTCCAACAAAATCCTATGTCTTCAGTCCATCCTCGAAGGGAAGGGCGTTTTTCTCAAGAAAACTGGCAAGTTCATTGCGCCTAAGGATGGTTTCCAAATTTTCGCAACAGCCAACACTAAGGGAAAGGGCAGCGAAGATGGGCGATTCATTGGTACTAATGTGCTCAACGAAGCCTTCTTGGAAAGGTTCCCTGTGACCTTTGAGCAGGCATATCCAACCCCTGCAAATGAGGTTAAAATTCTGCAAAGTGTTTCTCGTGAACTGAGAGTTGTTGCTCCTGACTTCTGCAAGCGTCTGGTAGACTGGGCAGACATCATCCGTAAGACCTTCTATGATGGTGGTATTGAGGAAATCATCAGCACCCGCCGTCTGGTGCACATCATCCGTGCTTATAGTATCTGGAACAATAAGGCAAAGGCAATTGAAGTTTGCATCAATCGTTTTGATGATGAAACTAAGCAGGCGTTCTTGGAGCTATATGATAAGGTCGATGCAGACTTCCAGATGCCCATTGACGAAGAGGAGCAATCCTGATATAATATGGTGAACGCATGGTCTCTACTCTACGACGAACTTCTAAAAATGGACGAATATCCTTACTCCGTAAACGACGGAATGAGCCCAATGGGTCATAGTGATTATGAATTCTTGATTAACAATCCTGATATGACTGAAAATAGAAAATACAAATATGATGAGGATGCAATCCTCAAAGAACTAAACGATTACATTGCTGGCACATACAATCAACACTATTCTGCTGGTGATGATAAAATTCAGACACTTGATCTGATTGAAGCGTGTGGTGATGGTGAAGCATTCTGCCGCTCTAACATCCTCAAGTATGCCTCTCGTTATGATAAGAAAGGCACTGCACGTCGTGATATCATGAAGATCCTGCATTATGCAGTTCTTTTGATGCACTTTAATGACAAGAATGCAAAACGTGAAACCTATCCTCAATGATGAACCTACAAGACACAAAAATGAAACTCTCTGAAAACACTCTGAACATTCTTAAGAACTTTGCTGGAATCAATAATTCTATTCTGGTGAAGCAGGGTAATCGTCTTCGTACTATTTCCGTTGCTAAGAATATTCTTGCTGAGGCAGAAGTTAAAGAAGATTTTGAGCGTGATTTTGCTATCTATGATTTGAATCAGTTCCTGAATGGATTGAATCTCCACCAAGATCCAGAACTTGATTTTACTGAAGATTCTTACCTGACTATCCGTGAAGGTAAGCGTCGTGTTAAGTATTTCTTTGCTGATCCTAATGTGATCATTTCTCCTCCAGATAAGAATATTAATCTGCCGACTGAGGATATTTCCTTCCAGTTGGACCAACCTACTCTTGATAAACTACTTAAAGCTGCTGCTGTTTATCAACTGCCTGATTTCTCTGCTGTTGGTGAGAATGGTGTAATCAAATTGGTTGTTCATGATAAGAAGAATGATACTTCTAATGAATATGCTATCGTTGTAGGGGAAAGTAATAATGAGTTTTGCTTCAACTTCAAGGTTGAGAATATCAAAATTATTCCTGGTGCCTATAATGTTGTAGTTTCTTCTAAACTACTTTCCGAGTTTACTAATACTGGGTATGATCTCAAGTATTATATTGCTCTTGAACCCGATTCTACTTTTAACTGATCATGGCAACTTGGGAAATTACTTACAGACTGCCTACAACAGGTGCAAAATACCACAAAGCAACTGTTGATGCAGATTCTCAAGTCTATGCAAACAAAGTGTTTGAAGCACAATATCCAAGTGCAAAACGATGTGGTAATGCGAGGCGAGTATGACTGAAGACAAACGACAACTAATTGTGAATTTCCCAGAAGAGCACATTCAATTTATTGAAGATGACTCTAGGAAGTATGTCTTTGGTGGTATGGAAGTACATTCAACAAATGTTCTTCGAGTAATCAGTGAGTTGGAAAGTGCTTATCAAATGCTGAAGTTTTTGGGATTTGAGAAAGATATGAACACTCTTGAGGAAATCAAAGGGCGTTATTATAAGATGTACTTCAAACTTGCAAAACAAGAAAAATCTATGCTTGAGTGATATGGAAGCCGATCTTACTCCTGAAAGAGAAACTCTTCTTAAATTGTTGGAAGCAGCAAACATTGAAGTCATCCAAAACGCAGATATATGTAGAGAGCGAGGTAATAGATATGCTGGATTTACTATCTCAACACCATATAATGAAACCATTAAGGTAATTATTTGCACTGATGCTCTTAATGAACATGCTAAAGGTTATCGCTATAAACTTGAACTTAATCGTACTGTAGACCATGAGGCACTTCATGCAGCACAGTTCTGCAAGCATGGTTACTCTCCTGGTTCTGTTTCGGATGACTGGACTACAGATAGCGAGATGGAAGCAGTTTCTTATGAAGACAGACCACAGGCTGTCGGTGATCAACTTATTAAATTTTGTTTTTGATTATGAAAATTACACCTGAGATTATTAAAGAACTTGAGTGTGTTCTTGATATGAGGAAGAAAAATGGCGAAGAAATCTGGGAAGACGGAACTGATCTTGAATTCAAGATTTCTGGGACTTTTGCTGCTGATAAGTTCATTGTTATCAAGCGCAAGGAAGCAAGGGTAGAGAGCAACCCTGACCCTGACCTGAAACCACATAACAAGTTTGGTGAAGTTATTGAGGGTAAACCTGGAACTGGTTGGCCACTCTGATGGAACCCGATCCTTATATTCAGTTTTTAGAAAACTGGATTCCTGGAATAGGAGAAGACACAGATCTGCATGACGAGTTACATTGTCATTTCAGGTTGAGTTTTTCTGTAAATGATGAAGCTAAGTTATTAGGGTTTCAGTTGGGTCACCATCCCGCTAGCAATGTATTTCATGTTATAATTTTTATAGTGATGAGTCTTACGATTTATCCTAAGGAGTACCGAAACACCTTCAAGGATGTGACAGATTTTTATCAGGCATACCTTCTTGGAAAACGATGGCAACTTGTGTCATACTGGTTTATACCAAGGGATATTTTATGAACATTTTTGCAACGCATCAGTGC
>Ga0213860_10000024_pt1 | contig 55119 bp, 85 predicted proteins | sample PICome_3_FD_160118 | JGI IMG/M metagenome (GOLD analysis project Ga0213860, IMG submission 160118) | Coastal seawater microbial communities near Pivers Island, North Carolina, United States - PICO550 | ecosystem: Environmental > Aquatic > Marine > Coastal | place: USA: North Carolina...
ACAAGATATGGCCGCATCTCCGGCACAGATTCTTATGGGTGGTTGTGAGTTAGCGAGAGAACATATCGAAATGCTTCGTGCTGTTTCTCCTGTACAAGTAGTATTTATGTGTGGTAATCACGATAGACATAGTAATTTTGCTTTGATGATGTATTTATCTGCACTTTATGAAAATACAGACGATGTAGAAGTTATTGTTAGTCCGTACCCTCGACAGTATATAAAATACGGAAACTCTTTGTTAGGTTTTACTCATGGTGATGGTGTTAGAGGTAATGACTTACCTGCACTTATGGCTACCGAAGAAAGACAGGCATGGGGAGAAAGAGAACACCACTATTGGTTTCACGGACATTTGCATCATATGAGATTAACAGAAAAGGCCGGATGTACTGTAATACAACTACCTAGTCTAGCAGGGCATGATAGATACCACGCTAGAAAAGGTTATGTTCTTGCTAGGGCAGGTATATGCGCTCACATTATAGATAAAGACTTAGGACTTGTAGGTAATTTGTTTTCTCCGGTGGTGCATGAGTAATGTGGGTTTCTGCTAGATGTCGTACTTGCGGGTGGGCTACTAACAGAATGATGAAAAGTAAAGCAATAACAGGTATATGCCCGCATTGTAATAAAAAGGACTTACATCCGAGGTAATTATATGAGTACATTCAACACTAATTTTTCTATGGAACGTAGCCGTAACGACGTAGAGTATTTCTACAAGTGGTTAGGTTACACATGGGGGGAACACATAGGTGAGTGGATGGATATGTATGGTGATAACCACGATAATTCTTCTGTACATCGTGTTTGTGTTATTGCACCGAGGGACCACAGTAAATCAACTACTTTAAGGGTAAAACTATTACATATGGCTCTTTTTGAACAATGGCGTAATAAACCCTTTACTTGTTGGTTGTTTTCTGCTAGTAAGGACTTGGCTGTAAGAAGATTAGAAGAAATAAGAGAGGATATGAAAAGACACCCTCAGTTGTCTAGGTATCTCGACCCTAAAAGGGGTAACAAACTAGAAATACGTTTTACTAACGGTGCATGGATTCGTGCTACTTCGGTTGGTGCGGCTATTCGTGGAGAACACCCTGCGGCTATTGCATTTGATGACGTACTTGATGATATGGGCGATATGAACTGGAATGGTATAGCACAATGGTTTAGGAAAAAGATTACACCTATGTTAAGTCCCGGTACAGCGATTTTCGTAGTAGGGACACCTATGAGTATGAATGATTTGTATCATACAGAAATGCTAGAAAACAAAACATGGAAATCGGGTACATGGTCTGCTATTCCTAATTGGGATGAGTACAAAGCCGACCCCGAAAATGTAAAACCGAAGGAATTATGGTCTGAGTATAGACCAATTAAGTTTTTGCTAGAGCAGAAAGAGGCTATGGGTGAATTGTCCTTTGTACAGGAATATTTGTGTAAGGTAGTAGATGACGAGGCTAGTGTGTTTCCTAGAATGCTAATTAGAAAAAATCTTGACATGGATGCTATATTGCAGGTAGATAAGATGGATGGGTACAGATATGTAATAGGGTTCGACCCTGCACACGGTTTAGGGCAAGATTATAGCGTTATGATATGTTTGAAACAAGATGACGAGGGTTATATTCATTTTGTAGATATGTGGAGAAGAAATGACTTTCCACCGGATAAACAGGCAGATATGTTGATAGAGTGGAGTAAACGCTATGGTAACTGCCCGATAGCAGTTGAGGATGTAGGTTTTCAACAAATGTACGAAAGTTTGCTTGCACAAAAGGGTGCGGTAGTAGATTATCGGGCTAGTAAGGTTGGTAACAGGACTTTGAAGCAAGGTTTACTAAATAGGCTTAGAGTTTGGTTTGAAAGAGAAATGATAGTATTCCCCTTCGGTAACGATGCTACTAGAACAAAAGTAGGTATATTGTTACAAGAATTAGAAACCCATGCATGGCGTGATGGGTTAATTGTAGATTTAGGTAAGCATAACGATACAGTTATGGCTTTTGCACACGCCATAGACCAATTCACATATAGAACACCGGATATGCCGGTAATTATGAAAACCATGAAAGGTGGTGATTGGCTAGGCGGTGAAATGCAAATGCAGCGTAGAGACAGGCATGGTATAGGTGGCAAAGTGATAGATAGGAGAGGATGGTAAGTGAAGAAGCGATACAATAAACAAAACCCAGAAATAAGAAGGCATGGACCGAAAAGCAAGAAAATTGTCTATAAGGAGTCTATTGATAAGATAATGGATGAGGGATATTTAGACGACTGGAAAACTTCGGAAGAAATTGCGTGGCAAGCAAATAAGTATGTAAGTAATTATTGGACTCCGTTATCTAGGAATATCGTACCTACATATCTAAAACGTACAAACCAAGTTAAATGGCGTAGAAAAGTAGGGGCGCATAAACTTGAGTGGAAAAAATTATAAAAAAATATTTTTGAAAAAAATTATAAAAAATTGTGAGAGGGGGTTGGCGGTGTGATACGACGACCTATATCTGAGTTTTGGAAGAGTAAAAGGTGCGTTTTTGGCTCAAAATCGCACATTTTTAGGTGAGAATCAAAATCATACATACTATATAGTTTCACTACATAGGTAATGACATGGAGCAAAATCTGATGTATTTTGTAATTAGGCCTGATGATGAACGCCCTCTATCCATAGAGGAAGAAGGAGAGTCAAAGACTCTTCTTGAGATAGTAAATACTCTGGGTATTACTACCTCGAAAGGAGAATCTTTCAAGCGGTTTTCTTCGATGTTAAAAGCATTAGAGAAACACGGTTTTCCAGAAATTGATTTACCTCATATTTCTGCTAAGAAACTCGACCACTTAGAACTAAAGATTACACCTGTTGAAAGTAATGCAATAGTTAGTAGTTACAAGACTGATGAACTGAACCGTTCAGTAGACCCAAGTAACAAAAATATCTCAAGATATTCTAAGCAAGATTTTACCACACAACCAAGAAAGATTTGCCCTTGTAATTTCAATGATGATTACAGAGAAGACTCAACCCATGAAGCACCTAAATGTTACATGATTCTGGAACCAAATAGTAACCCAACCGAAGAGAAATATATTTCCAGAGGTTCAAAGTGTAGAAACACTATGTCATCACTAGAATATTATCAGTTAAAGACATATTATACAAGTGCAATTATTGGCCATTATTGGAAGATTATTAATGTTCCAACAATGGTATTCAAGAGAGGTGATTTCGACAAAGCAAGAGATTCAAAACTTAATCTGAGAATCGGCAACGGAGAATCATTTCAATCGGACTTTTTCAGCAATAACAAAGACTTCAGAGATACAGTAGACGGTATCTGTAAAGACTGTAATTCACAAGGTTTCCAATGTGTTACAAAACAAAAGAAAAACGGTAACAAAGAAGTTCTAGGAACCATGTTAGTTGAGACACTAAATTATCATGGTTGGGATTCAGAAACTTACGATATGGTTGGTCTGGGTCAATCATGGAATCAACCAAAGTACTTACAGAAATTATCTACCGGAGAAATTAGAAGCGTTGAGGATTGGAATATGCCAGACTTTAGATGCCGACCAACTTGGAGATTTACTATTGCTAAGTTCATTTGTAGAAATGACCCATTATCTAGTGAACCTCAAGTCAGATATGGTTGGGTCAAATACATACCAACAGATGCTATGAACAAAGCACTAGATTCAATCAACAATGTATCATCAGAAATGCCATTGTTTGAAGAGGTGGATAACGGGTACTATTAGATGCAAAAGGGGTTAGGAGTCTTTGAGACTTCTAGCCCCTCTTAAAACACTACAATAGGGGGTAAAAAAACATGAAAGAATTAGTTAAGTGTTCAAGATGTAAAACATACCTTTGGGAATCTTCTCAAATTGTATGTAAGGAGTGTCTTGATAATTGGAAAAAAACGGTGATAATATGAATATGAAAAACGGTGATATAATAATCGTAAAATGGGTTTCTAAATATGATAAACTGAAAATATGGGAATCAGTATTTAGTTCAGAAATTACTTATCTAGACTTTATCTGTACTAGAGATGTAATTGTAATATCAGAAGAAAGAAAATCAAATGTCTACGGACAAATGGCTGAAAGAATGAATGCGAGAAAGTCGAGAAGGGGGGTGATATAAAATGACTAACAAAAGACCAATGTACCGAATAACAACCTATGAAGATGATGAAAATCTAATAAATCCAACATATGAAAAACATCATGGTAATATATACTCAGTTGTACCAATTTTAGATTTAGAGAAGAGACTTGCTAAATACAAAAAAATGAACAACAAAAATAAGGGACAAAAGAGAGCATCAAAAACAGATTATGTTATACTGTATTTTCATAGAATGGCACATCTTCAAGGAGATGAACCAGATGAAAAGGATATTCAATTAGGCGATGTAACAATTTCCGGTGAAAACTAAATATGAATATTAGACGGATTTTCGTAAAATTAGGTCGGCCACCGAAATGGTGGTCGGCCTTTTTTTTATTTTTACAAAAGGGCTACCCTACAAAATAATTTTATTTTTTTTCTGGTGTGCTACCCTACAAAACATTACCCTACAAAACATGAGCCTACAAAATATTACCCTACAAAACTTTAACCTACAAAACTTTACCCTACAAAGTCTGAAAGAATCTGAAATCTAAAAATGTTTTCAAAAACTAAGATTCCAAACCCTACAAAATAAAGTAAATTATCCAAAAAAAAGGACATTTCTGCCCAGTTTTTTTTTCAAATATCCGCCTCTGATTTTAGTTTTGTCCAACCAAAATCATCACAATAATACATTTGATTACTAATCATTACAATATCACCAACACTCATTGAAGTATGGATTTCACATTTTCTAATCATGTCTTGAAAACCACCTAATTCATGGAATCTAGATAGTGGGTTTCTTTCGTCGTGGTTAAACATAGCGAATAGTGTTCCTAATACCTTGCTTGTTGCCTCTGTAGTGTACCTTGATTCGGTTGTTTTGATTAAATTGTAGTGTAGTACCGGGTTATCTCGAATCGCTCTTACAATCGCAAAGTTTGGTAATTTAATCCAAGGTTTTAGGGTTCTGGAATCTACACCATTGACAACCTGTTCAATGGTAGGATATGCATCATCTGGATGCTTCCAATAACCTCTGGGATAGTAGAATATCTCTACAGAGGGCGTTCTAGTGCTTTCTTCTCCTAAGTCAAATGTTTCCGACATATTTTACCGGACTTGTATTATAGGTATGAATAGGCAACGGGTTAATTCTCTTAATTTTGTAGGGAAGGTTATCCTACAAAATAATATGTAGTGGCTTGATGTACATAACCCTACAAAATAATTGTAACCCTACAAAATAATACCCTACAAAATAATACCCTACAAAACAGGACCCTACAAAAAAATCTCAGAGAAAAAATCTGAAAGAAAGATTCCAAACCCTACAAAATAATGAAAAAAAACCAAAAAAAGAAGGGGACTTGCCCCAACTTTTTTTCAGATATCTGATGCGAACTTTAACATCTCTTCCGGTACTTTTCTGAATAATAACCATCGTCCAGAATCTTGGGATTTCATAACCCAATATCCAGCAGCCTTGATGTCTGCTTTATTTGCCTTCCATTCATCCCAGAATGATTTGTCTGTAATATAGCCATACCAGACTGTTCTACGGCGACTCATCTTCATGGTGATACCAAATGCTTCCATATTAGTAAAGACCGGCCTAGCCGAGTCGTATTGCTTAATTTTAGCACCTTTATCACCTACTTTATCTCTGATTGCTTGTGCTTTTACTTTTGCCTCAGTTTTATTATGTGCTAGGTTCTGAATAAAGGATGAAGTATGGAAATATCCATATGCACCTTTAATCAATCTATCAACATATAGGGTGTAGTATTGTTCTTTACTACCTGTTCTACATACATAGTATGTAACCTCAATTCGAGGTTTTTGCGTTTTCGGGCTTGCTTCTGTTTTTGCAGTTAGTACACATAGTACTAGACCTAGTAGGATTCCAACCAACATGATTCATACGAAGTACTGTTAGTATATATACATTATTGGTAATTAGGGTAATATTTTGTAGGGTTAAGTTTTGTAGGATTAGGTTTGTACTATACTGCGTATGTCATCCCTACAAAATCTTATGTAGCATATTAGGACAAACAACACAGGCCAACCCTACAAAATATGGCAACCCTACAAAAAAATGAGGGCGGGGTGTTGCAGCACCCCAACCCTACAAAAGATTTATTGCGTTATTTTACGGTAACGAGCCGCCCCATTTTGATACCCTACAAAAGAGTATTTTTTTGGGCATGGGTAGCCCCATTCATTCTTATTTTTCTTACCTAGCCTATCCGCTTTAACTGTACCTTTTAAGGACATATTTTACTCTAGTCGTGTTTTGCTTATAGTATTATCGGTAATCTATCTCTTTATTTTGTAGGGTGTTGTAATATTCCCTAGTATTGTCTCCTACAAAACAATATGTATGGATTTTATTTTGTGTCCTCTAAGTATAGGGGTTTCATGCCCTAAAAAATCAACCCTACAAAATAATAATAAGTGCAATTTTTACACTAAGTGTTGTGAATAACACCGAATAACCCTACAAAATATGTTTTTTTAGCAAAAAAACCCTACAAAATATCGAGCCGTAAAAAGGTAGTATTTATATAGGTAAACAGCATCTCATCACGGATATTTGGTTCTGCGGGATTATTTTGTAGGGGTAAAATAACATGGCCGGATTTGACACAGAGAGAAGAGTGAAAAAATAAAACCCTACAAAATAAAAAAAACGCTGTACTGCGGCGGTGCAAAAAGTAAACCTAAGATTTTTTCCCTACAAAATAAAACCTACAAAATATTTTCCTACATTTGCTTAGCCACAATTATTTTGTAGGGGTTCTCCGTAGTCAAAAAGTTACTTAGTGTAAAAACTACACCGAGTGTCAAAAACTACACCTGCTGTTAAACACACACTAAGATATTTTGTAGGGGTTGGGTATTCTAAAAAATGAAAGACCCTACAAAAGATTAAATAGAAAGATTATTTTTTTGGTAAAACAAAACCCTACAAAAGACAGGCTATAAGATGATGAAAAATTACAAAAAGTTACCCTACAAAATAAGGAGAATGCTACATAGTACCCTTTATATACTAGAACTATATTTTTATAATATGAGTAAAATTAGAAAACCATGCAGATACAAACAATGTAAGGGGGTTGTCCATCGTGGCAAATGTCCCGTAGCCTCAAAAAGAGGTTCAAAGGGTGGAAGCACTACCGGCAAATCAAAAGCGAGAACAGGTTCAAGTAATGGTCGATTTACAGGACTTCGAGAATGTGGATGTCCAAAAAGACAACATTTACCTTCATGTATTCATTCTCAATTGACATTACAAAAAATCAAAATTATCAATGCACATGATTTCAATTATAATGAAAATCTACCACTTGAGATTTACGACCAAAAAATGCAATCTAAGTTTCCAAAGTCAAAGACTAAAATTAGAATTGCGAGAAAAGAAAATATCCCACTCAAAAGAACTGTGGCAAATTGGGAATTAGAAAATGCCGTCAAGGTAAAATCAATTCCTCATTATTCATTCTTAAAATATACAGGCGTGTGTGCCTCATGTGCGTGTGAGAAAAATATCAAAGACGCACACGTCATACACGTAGACGATATTAAATATAAATTACCAAAAGAGCATTATTTCAAGGCTCGAATAATTTGCGACGCTTGCGAAGCATAATCGGAGACTATAAATAGTATTAACAAAAGGTGAGAGCATGGACAAAAGAGGCGTGAATAACAGAGGCAGAACTCAAAGAGTTGTTAATTTGCTTCTTGATGATTCTAAAAGATACGGGAGAAAAAGATATGAACAATGATAAATATAATGGATGGACAAACAGAGAAACTTGGTTAGTTAATTTGCATTTCGAGCCGGTATCAAAATCTGATTTATATTGGATAAAAGATACCTTAGAACAGCAAATTGAAAAAATCAATGAGATTTGGTGTGGAAGATTCTTTTCAGATTTTATTGATTTGAATAAAATCAATTGGTATGAATTAGAAAATCATGTTGTAGAAAATAGTGATGACGCTTGCGAAGCAGAATGAGAGACTTTAAGTAAGATTGACGATAAGATTAATTTGTAAGACAAGGAGACAAAAAATATGTACGAAGATAGCGAATGGCTAAAAGAAATGATTGAAATGACGAATGCGGGTAAGATTTATTTGGCGGGGTCTGAGAGATGAAAGATTTCCGCCCGACACTTCAAAAAAGAATTGATTTGAGAAAATCGAATCCGGCCTTAACCCTTTGGGCTAGGCAAAAAATTGATGAACTCGGATTGAATGCCGAGAAATATTAGATTTACCAAAAAAGTAAAACTTGCCTTCCGGCATTAGGTTCGGGAGAGGACTTGTTTTGTAGGGTCAAAAAACCTTTCGGGGTGCATCCATTCGGGTGCATCCCACTTTTTTTATTTTTATAGCCTATATTTTGTAGGGTTAAAGATTCATTTTTTTTATTTCAGATTCAAATATTTTGTAGGGTAGTTACTTCTTCCGCAAAAATAATTTTGTAGGGTCGCCCCTTTTTTCGCACATACATATACCCTACAAAATAATAGCCTGTGTTTTGTAGGTTATTATATTTACAGTAAAACTAAAAATCCTACAAAAGATTCCAAATCCAAAAACTAAAACCCTACAAAATAAAACCGTAAAAGAAAAAAATAAACTCAAAAATGAACCCTACAAAATAACGCTTGTGTAGCAGAATAGTAGTCTTTTTATAGTAGTAGTTTTTCGTGGTAAATATGCAGTTCGGTATTGATATTAAAAAATCAAAAATGATTGGAGACTACGTTGTTTACAATAGCAAAGATAGAGAAAAGTTTAGAGAAATTAAAAAGGGAGATATTTTTTATATGGCTCAAGATAGAGTTAGAGTTTTGGCAAAAGTACATAAAGTTGAGTGGCGTTATGAAAATGGTAAAGAGTTTTATTGGTTTCCTATGAAATATATAGCGAGAAGAGATTTACAAACAGGCGAAGTTAAAAGATGGAGTGAGGATAAAGATGGTTTTCTTTTTAGTTATTCTTGTAATCAAGAAACAGGTATTCAAAGACATTTGCCGGTTCGCTCTTGGGGATTTAAGATAGAATCCGAAAATCTAGATGGTTATCTAGATGCTTTTCAAGAAATGGCTACGCTGGACGCTTGCGAAGCAGAATGACAATGCTTAAATAGTAGTGCTAATATGGATATATATAGGAGAAAAACACATGAGATTAAAAAGATTTTTAGATAGAAATAAAGGCGTGAATGTTTATGATTTTATTTATGATACATATCGTGAATGGGAAAATAAGGATTTCCATACTTTTACCGAAATTATGGAATATGAACTAGGGGTAAAATCTGATAAAGTTTACGATTTTTATGAAAAGTATGCTGAAAACGATTTTGATGAGTTTATATTAAGGATATTAAATAGAGCATATAAGGAGATGTTAGAAAATGTATAGTGGAATATGGATTAGAGATAAAGATTTAGATAAAACCGTAGTACGTTGTGAGGGTGGTATCAGAGATATTACAAGTGCAAAGATAAAGTTTAAGATTTATCAACATCAAGATTGGTGGCTTGATAAATATGACGGATTTAATTTAGGGGAAGAGTTTTATTTATGGTTAGAAAATCTTGCTGATAATACAAGACCAATATATCATGCTCCAAATCCCTTTGGACTTGCGGTTGCTTATCATGTAGGTATCTATGAGAATGAACAATTTGAAGTTAGGATTGAGGTAGAAAAAAATATAGAGAGAGAATCAGATTCACATTGGTTAAAAAAGTGGGGCGGAAAATTACAAAAGCCCCTCGGCACACCAACAGTTTCGACGCTTGCGAAGCAGAATCAAAAGGTTTAAATAGTAGGGCGGAGATGGATATATATGAGCAAATACACACCGATAATAGATGATAGGTATATAAGAGAGTTCAATGAATTAATGAAAAAAGCGATAGAGAAAGTGGAACGCTTGAGAGAAAAAGATAAGGAGAAATAAATATGACAAAGACACCGATAGAAGCATTACAAGATTTTGATTTTACAGTCAAAACAGGATTGACGCTATACTTTGAACCAAACCCACATAGAGGATGGACTTCTGATAATATAAACAGAATGATGCAAGAAAAAATAGAAAGTGGAGAAATTGACCCGAAAGTTTTGAAAATAAAACATACAGAGAATCCGGCTGTTCGTATAAAAAAGTGTCATAATTTGTTGAGGGAGATGGGATTATGAAGTATGACCCAAACGCACCTTTAATTAGAGAAGAATTATTACGCTTGCGAAGCAGAATCGTAAGACTTAAAAAGGATGACTAATTAGTTAGTTTTGTGGGAGAAGTAACCCACACTAAAAAAACATTCGCAAAAAAACAAAAAGGAGAAAATAAAAAAAAAATGGAAGTGAAAAAAATGAGTAACGGAATGAGAGGAATGTTGGGTGCATATGCCCGATTTGGAAAAGAAGCACAAGGAACGACTGTGAAAGAGGTTTTGCGTAATGCAAATGCCGATTTCAATATTGGTATGGAATCAGTCTATACTAAAGATGGGAAGGTTATACCTAACCAATTTAGGACATTTAGAGAAGATACCGATGAAACTTTTGGTGTTGTAAAAGGCACATACAAAGTTATGCAAAATGAAAGATTGTTAAATATATCTGACGATTTGGTAAAAAGAGGCGTAGTAGATTGGGATAGGATTGGACTTGTAGATAACGGTAGAAAAATCGTAGCATCTTTTAAGATGCCGGAAGGATTCTCTATCGGTGGAATGGATGATGTAGACCAATATATCATGCTCCAAAATACAAATGACGGTTCGGGTGGAATACGTATTTTACCCTCAAATGTAAGAGTTACTTGCAGTAATCAATTTACATATATGCAAAGTCTGTTGAATAAAATGGGTATCAATAAAAATGCTCTAACTATCAGACATTCAGCACGTCAAGAAGATAGGATTGCACAATTGGTAGAGGCTCTAAAAATTGTAGACCATCTAAATCAGACATTCATGGAAACAGCAACGGAGTTAATCAATGTTGAAATGTCTCAAGATGACAGAATTAATTTTTACATAGATACTTTAGGGCTAAAACAAAATGAAGATATGATGAAGGGTGGCAAAGATTATGATGCTAACAATCCTTACGGATTAGGTACTAGAGGTCAAAATACTCTTGATACTTTGTTGGAATTAGAGAAGGCTGATACAAATACCTTGAACGGTATGGAAAATAGTGCTTGGGCTGCTTTCAATGTGGCTACGGAATATATTGACCATGCATGGAGTCATACCAAAGATGGAAAATCCAGCGATAGCAAAGTAGAATCAGCAATCGTAGGAGCAGGTGCAAGAATGAAGTCAAACGCTTGGGAGACTATCACGGAGATGTACGCCTAAGATTTATCGTAAAAGTAAGTAGGGGGGTAGTACCCTCTACTTACGCCTTCGGGCGTAGCCTATCTTTTGTAGGGTAACGCTTGCGAGGCAGAATGAATAGATTTAAGTAAAAAGAAAAAGGAGAGAGATATATGGGTAGAGCAAGATACGGAAAAACCGGAGAAATATGCAAAAGACAAAACGGAAAAATGATGATAACTTGTAGGCCAACACCTACGATTTTAGATGATAAAGATATAGCCATGTTTTTAGGCTATCTTTGTAATGTACAAAGTCATTATAGTGACTACGGAGAACAAATTAGTTATGAAGATGGTAAACAAAAAATACATGATTGGCAATATAATACAGGTGCAGTTACACCTTTGACAAAGAAATTAATTATGGGTTATCTAGAAAGTAATTATTACTTAGCACAATTTGAAGAAGGTACTGATATGTTTGAGTTCTATGATTCAGAGAATGGTTCACATAGAGCATTACTAGAAAAAGTACATGAGATATTCCCTTCTTTTGTGGTAAAAGAAACTGAGGTGATTGCATGAGTAATCCTTACAGAGTCAAAGTTTATCCTATGGCCGCAAATCAGTTTAGGATATTTCATGGTGATAAGATAACATTTCAATCATACAATCATACAATATGCACCAAAATTGGAGATAGAGTAATTTTACATGAGCCATATTGGAATATGTATTCGGCAACCACTAACAAATATTTACTAAGATTCTTAGAAGAAGATTCAATTAATACTATTAGGGCAAAAGTAAAATCGGGAGAATATGAGGTGATTGCGTGAGTTTAACATTAAATGATATAATCAGTTTTACATTTAAGGAAAGAGAAAAAGATAAATATAGTTTTGATTGGCTATATGATTATCCTATTACAGTCGCTTACAAAGATAAAGATGGAGTAACCGTTTTATCAGATATTACGAGTATTTGCTTTAACGGTAAAAGTTTTCAATTGAATGAAGAAGAGTTTGACAAAGAGGTGAATGCTTAATGGCTAATTTGAATATTATTACCAAGCAAGTTATCTCTTGGATAAATGAATCTAATACGGATTTTAATTTAGAGTTAGGAGAAAAGAAACTTTACTTAGTTGTAGAATGGACTGATGGTGCATCACTTTTTATAGAAGATTATTTTAATTTTATGAATGAATTGATTATGGTTTATTGTGATTTAGATGAAGATACTGATGAGGAAAAAGTAATTTGGTTTAACAAACTATTCGGAATCGGTAGTGAATGGTATAATTTAGCAAAAGAACAGTTATTAGATAATCTCTTCTCTGCGGTTGCTGACGCTTGCGACACAGAATCGGTAGACTTAAATAAAATGGAAAATGAGGTGAATATATGAGAAATACATCAATAAATGCACATGATATAAAAGAAATAAGATTAGTATATGGAGATACGGAAGATGGTTTAGGCCACCTACTTAGAGTTATAATTGTTAATAACGATGACTCAACTGATGACATTTCCCTTTTCGGAGCGAAAAATAGTATTAGAATACCCGTAAAACTAGATGAAAAAATTATGACTACAAGACATAATATTAGTTTTATCGGAGATGTAAAAGAGGAAGAGGAATAAATATGGCACTAAAAGATACACTAACTAATTTGCATAAGTATTATGAAGAGATAGAGACATTATACGGTGAACACGACTTTAACCCTAATATTTCTTTTGCTAAAACTTACGCTAAAAATACTGTTTGGGCTGCTTTTTATACAGCAGCGAGAGAGATAGGTATGCCCGAAGATATGGCTAAACAATTTATTGATTCAAAGTGGTTTAGACACAATGAAGAAGAAATATACCAACAACTTACAGCGACATTATTTACAATGCTTTGGTGTGATGCATCTTTTGTTGATAACACACAGTTTAGTAAATTAGAGCCTTACATTGATAGAGGGGATGTAGAATGATTGCAGATAGTTTTAAGGAAATAATAAATGATGAAATGATGGTATTGATATTAACTCAAGTTATTTTTGGGGTAATATCATTAGGGGTATTAGTTGCTGCGGTTGTGATATTATGAGTCAAAAAATGCACGTTAGAGATAAATTGAGAGGTGCTTTAGACCATTTAGAAAGTGCCTGTAACCTTCTTCTTTCAGCGAGAAATGAGGCGGAAATAACAAGTAAAAGTTACGCTAGACTTAACAATGATATTGCAGATGTAGAATGGCAAATAAAATATTTATTAGGAGATGAGTAAATGAAGATACCAAGTTATTACGAATACAAGTACTATGTAGGCGACCCTTGTTATGTTATAGATGATAATAGATGGGATGAGTTTTGTGAGGCTCTATGGGCTAATGAACACGACAATGCAGTAGATGTAGCAAAATACAAAAAGATACCTATAAATGAGGTACGACACGAAGATAAATATCCCGTTCATATTGAGTGGGACGTAGACGGTATAATTTACAATATAGAAGTATGGAATAGCCCTTTTGGAGATGGTACTTGGAAGTTTAGTAATACCGTAAAAAAAATGCGTGGTTGGATTGCAGGTACGGAAATGGGAGTTGATGCAGGTTTATTGGCTATTGTGCCTTATGGTGCTATTTCTAATAACAGTACTTGTATAGATAAAGATAACGTAAAAGTAATATCTGATTTAGGTATCATATTTACACATGAACCATACTTACAAACAGGTGAATACATTACAGGTAATGTTAGATTGAATGACAACGACGAAGATAATGTAATCTATTGTGATAATTGCGGTGAAGAAACACACGACAGCGATTTAATGTGGTGCGAATATGGTAACTGTATTGGTTGTTGGACTTGTTATGAATGTGAATGTGAGGATGAGGAAGAATGAGTAGTAGGCGACCTAGAAAAATCATAGTTGATTTCTGTTACAGATACATTAGAGATAACGGAAAACAAACTTCTAGTGATTTGCTTAAAGCATATTACGAACAAGATTTAACTACGAAAAAAATCGGTCTTTGTACACAAAGAGAATTATCACAGACACTAACAAAAGATAGACTTTTCTTTAAGGTAAAAGAAGATTCTAAAACAGTAAAGTATGATATTAATGATGTGCATGAGGTAGCGAAGAAATTGGCTTCACTAACACATATTAGAGCGACCCCTGCTCAGATGCCTAAGATACTTAGGGATGCATATATTGACGCTTGCGAAGCACAATCAACAGACTTAAATAGAATGAGCGAGAGGGTATAATATGAGTAAAACAGTAGAAGTAAAGATGAGAGTATTAGATTGGACATGGTGCGACGGAGACGAAGAGTGTTTCGTTACACTAGAATACAGCGATTGCCTACAAACAAAACCACTTATTTATAGGGGAATTGTAAGTATAGAAGATGTGAGGGATTTACAATGAATATATTTGTACTAAACCAAAACCCCGAATTAGCGGCTAGAGATTACTGTAACAAACATCTACCAAAGATGTGTGTAGAGATGTTACAAATGCTAGGTTCGGCTGTCATTAGACACGGTGCTACACCCGACATGATGCCACTTACTAAGAAAGGTACGCCTCTCAAGGGTGGCTATCATAATCATCCTTGTACTCGATGGGTAGGAGACAGTAGAGACAATTATATTTGGACTGTACGCCATGCCCTAGAGATATGCAAAGAATATACAGACAAGTATAACAAGATTCATTTTTGCGAAGCAGGTATTCGCCATCTTTATTTTATGGCAAAACTAATTCCCGAAGGCGACCTTACACATTTTGCTCTTGCTATGCCCGATGAGTATAGGCCGGAAAATGTAGACGGTGAAGAAATTATCTATCATGCCGATGCAGAGGCAGCAGTAGACGCTTACAGGCGTTATTATCATAGTAAAGAGTTTGCTCGATGGGATGGTCGCATCATGCCTTCATGGTGGAAAAGTTACAGATATGTGGGGTTAGAATAATATGAGAGAAGAAGCAAGTATATCAGAGGAAGATTTTGCAGAGTTGTGGGATTTGTGGTTTAGTATAATGCCTTTTCTTTCTACATTTTACGCATCAAAAAATCAGATAATTATAGACATTCTGTATAAGTTTAGAGATATAAATCACAAAAATAATTTAGGATTGGTGGAAGAATGAAAATACCGGATATGTTTTACAATCAAGGTTCTTTTAACGGTAAAAGTAACCCATACGAAGATATTTATCACCGTGTAGAAACAAGTGGATTTGCGGGTTGGACTAAACAAAATGGACAAGATGTATTTGTGATAGAAGTTGGAGAACACAAGTGGGATTGCTGTTGTTCGGGATGCATAGATGATGAAACAGTTACAGAGCATTTAGAGTGGATTGATTGGTATGGAAGAAATTATGAATGGGAAGTTACACACCATAGAAATTGGAAGTATGAATGGGTAGATAAACTAGGGACAGGTAATCCCATGTGGTTTCCAAAGGACTTTAACTTTACCAAAGGAGATGAAGAAGAGTGAGTAGTTTTTTCTTAAATAAAAAAAGACGCTTGCGAAGCAAGAACGACAGACTTAAAAGGGATGACGTTTTAGGTAGAAACATGGCGAGAGCCGACAAAGGAGATAACAGAAATGAATAAAGAAAGATATGAAATGGAAATGGAAAGAGAAATATATCGCTCAATGCTAGATATGATAGACAATGGCGATATTGTAGAAGATATTACGGATGTAGCAACAAGAAAAAGAATATTGCACGTTAAAACTGTTCTACATAGTATGTTAAACGCTAATGCGTTTATGTCCGTAACTAATGGAGAGGAATAAAATGAATATAAATGATGAATTAAGAAAGATTAAAGAAGAAAGAAGAAATACAAATGAGGAATTAAGAAAGAATGCCCCTATACCAAAGGGTGAACATGACATCAGAGGTGTAGAGTTTGAGAATATACACAACGGTATTACGATGGAAATTGTAAGTAGTTGGGTTAGTGATAAAGGTATAGTCCTATGGACTTCCGATGCCGGAGATTTATACACAACTAGAGATATTAAAGCACATTGGATGATGGTAGGCGAAGAACCACAAGGATGGTGAATACATGACTACAATAACGGTAAAAGTAAGAATAGAAGTAGAAGAAGAAATAGAGATTGATGTAGAAAGCGATTTGATGCACGAAAGCATTGAAGAATACATGGATGGTGTAACGTCAAACTTACAAGACCATATACTTTTAGAAGATTATGCAGAATGGGAGTTGGTTTAGATGAGTGACGATGCTATTATACAAAGACTAAATGCACTAATTGAAGAATTAGAGCAATTGAGAAAGGCTGATGAGGCTTGTGATTATGCCTTACATTACATATATGAAACGGAAAGCAGTTTGCCTAGCGAAATATGCATGAGTCATCATGCAGGTATGGAGATGGAAGAAGTACAATCCGAGATACAAGAAAGAATAACAGAATTAGAATATAAAATAGGAGAGATATAAAATGAGTGAATTAAAAAGACATTATTGGTCGGAGACATTACTTTGTACTAGCGGAAAAGTAAAGATTGACAGAAGAGAGATTGCGGCAATAGTCGAAAGAGATTTAGTAAAATATTCAGAACTAGATATACACTTAAAGTCCGGTAGTATCTTTACCGTAAAAGAATATGACGTAAATACCATAGCAAATCTCTATCTAATAGAGTCGCCACATGAAGAGGTGCAAACAGTACCTAATACTTTTACCATAAGAAAAGGTAAAGCACCGGAGAGTGAAGAGTAATGCCTAACAAGAGACAGAATGCAGCACGACTGTATCTATACAATAGAAAATACAAAGCACGTAGAAATTATACAGGGGAAGAGGAATGAGTTTTGGCGACTTCAAATGTAATTGCGGTAAAAGAAAAATAGTTTACAAGAAACCTAAGTACCCTAATTATTGCGGTAAATGTATGGGGTGGTTCTAATACCTAAATTACCACCTAAAGAAGATGACATGGGTTATACGGGTGATTTACCTAGTATGGCTACCAACATGAGAAATATGCAAAACCACCTTAAAAGAAAGATTAGAGTAGATGAAATACATCCCGATAATGTAACCGACGAGGAAATGACAAACTTCTTGATTAGTTGTTTCGGTTTTAGTAGAGAGTATTGTGAAAAAGCAGTAGAAGAATGGAGAGAAAAGTTATGAGTGAAAAAGCAATTTATAATAAAGATATAAAAGGAATCGAATTAACCTATGAAGGACATTGTTTCATAGATTTGGATGCTTTATTTGAAGGAGAAAAAAACCCATTTGCAGCAGATACAGTAAAACAATGGTGGGTTAAATACGGGAGATTACACGTAGAATTATATAATGGTATTATTATAGAAAAATGTGTGATTCATCATGTAGTAGATGCCTACGATAACTTAGACACAAAGTGGCCTACTACTATCATGGTAGAAGATAGAGAAGGTAATTTCCACAGGAGAGAAGTCCATGAGTAGTATTGAGGAAAAAGTAATTGCCGAGATTAGACAACGTGCTAAAAAAGGCGAGGCCAAATACGGTACTACAATGGATAGGTGCGACCTATCTCTAAAGGAATGGTTACAACACCTCAAAGAAGAATTGATGGATGGTGTAATTTACACACAGAAAATAATTAATGAGTTAGAGGTTTTAGAAAATCTTGAGATTGCACAGGCTATTATAGACGCTTGCGACACGAAATCGAACACCTTATATATAGAAGAAGAGTAGGGATATTATGAGAAAAGTACAGTTGAAACGAATGGTCGCTAAGGCACTTATCGGCCAAGAACAAGGCTTAACAGCACAAGAGATTTACGGTAAATTAAACTACCAAGCACTATCTAAAATAAAAAACCCTAAGCATATATCTAACATACTAAAGAGTATGAAAGGCGTAGGTAAATACAATACAGGCGTAGGTGTTAAACTAAATGGGGATAGATACAAAGTAAATCTATACAAGATTGAGGACATGGATGAAGTAATGAAATTAGGGGGGCTTAAGTGAAGAAGTTAGAACCACAATGGCCGTATGTAGATTATGAATACCGATTCGCAGATGAGGATGCAGTAGATATAGAGGATGTAGTAAGGACATTACAAGGCTATAACCCAAGTAGTAATATTGCTAGACAAATAGAAGAGTTTGGTGTGTGTGTACCCGAATATGAGAATCAGATACAGCGATATAGAAATACAATCGAAATGGCTTATGAGTTTATGTTCATAGGTCAATTCAAAGCGAAAACCCCGCAGAAAACAATCAAGAGATTTAAGAATGCTATTGATAGGGTAAAAGAAACAGTAAGGAGAAATAAAAATGACAGAGAAGAATAGAAGATGGATAAACTTTGGAAGATACAGCAGCCCACCGATAGGTAGGGGGAAAATATTAGATTGTGAGTTTACAGACAAATATAACCCGCTTGACTTGCCGATGTTATATCTCAAACTAGAAGTAAATGGTGTTGTGTATGAAGGTACATTACCCGTAAAACAAAGTGGGGATGAGGAAGAATGAATCTATGTTTACACGATAATGTATATATTGACGATTTTGAGGTTGTCAATGGTGGTGAAGATGTACTTGTTACCATACGATGCTACAAATGTAGTCAATCACAACAACATACCTTATGTATTGACAATATGCTATACGATTTACATTTGGGGTGGGAAGAATGAGGACATATACTTTTAACTTAAAAGATTTATTTGTATCTTTTGCCTCACCTGTTAGAAGGAACGACGTAGGAAAAACTATCATACAACAATGTGATGTAGATTTGCGAACCAAAGGCTCATCTTTCCATATTATTAGGAGAGAAGTATTAAAGCAGTTATTAGACTACTGTTATGAATCATCTAATGAAAAACCTCTGAGTAAATCTGAGTTTAATTTTATGTATAGAAATTGCATACAACATAGACCTTCTGAGTTTTCATTAGAGTCCATAATAACGGATGCTATTTATGATGCGGCAAATGTAGATATTACATTTATTACTACCGAAGAAAATAGCGTAGTACAAATACCGCAAAAGAAACCACTAGAATTAGATGATATATTTTTCACTACTTGTCGTGATACTTTATCTAGTGTTATAAACGCAAGAAGAAGTACTGATTATGCGTGGGTAATATTTGATGCTTATGCCAAAAAAGAAATGATAAAACTAAATACCGGACAATCTTTCTGTAATGTTTTTACGGCACATATAAGCCAAAACACTATGCTACAAATAACTCAACAACCGAATAGATACGTTTTAACGGTGAGAACTAAGTGTGGTGGTGGGTTCGTACAGCCTGTGGATGCTAGAAGCGAGAATGGGCTTGTATCTATGGAAAACAACGATATTCTATACACTATCTTAGATGAAACTTTTGAGGAACTAGATAAAGAAATATATCGAGGTAATATGTCAAAGTTAGCAGGTAAAAAGGCATGGAATAAATACAGCCCTAACCTTTGGTTTTCCGATAAAAATAAGTTAGAACGTGAAAATTATTTATTCTTTTTATGATTCTAAATTACGCAAAAAGAATAACAGGCTTGCAGTACTGCGGTTTTGTTAATTCTTTAATTAATTCAATAGTATGTTTGGTAAGGCCATCTACTATTATTCTCATCTATGTTATAGAAGAAATAAAATTAATTAGAAAATGGAGAGCAGTACAGCGTTTTATTCTTTTTACGCAAAGCAGAAATAAAAAAAAGAATTGAAAAGTTTATAATCGAAAGAAAAGGAGATAAGAAATATGGGAAGAATGACGGGTACTATGATACAAGATGAAGTGTATAACATACTAAAGGATTCAAAGGAAGGAATGACAGCGTATGACATAAACAAATTGTTGAATGATAAGGATTTGCTTAGGCAGAAAAACAAAGAGCGAGAAGAAAATGGTGATTTTATTGTTAGGGTAAAAGGAAATGGTAGTGGTAATACCACGACTCAATTATCCGCTAAACTAAGTAGTAGTATATTGTTTGACAGTAGGACAGAAACTAGAAGAAATCAAGCGGGGTTTCTAACACCTACTGCTGTTTATACGGTAAGAGATTTAGATTTAGCGTATGATAAGATGATTAAAAGTAAAAAGAAACTAAATAAGTTTCCTAAAGTATTGAGACAATACCACAAACAAAAGGAGATGGAACAATGAAAATTAACATAGTAGAAAATTATGGCGATACAGATATTGTATGGAACAAGATTTATGGTGAACACACATCGAAAGTGCCTACAACTCTTATAGTATTTAATCAGAATGAGAAGGGGTATGCTAGTTTTATTACAGGCATGGGTTTGATAGGTGATGAGAAACCTGTTGCTAGAATCTTTAGTAGGTTACATCAAGTAGAGCCTTTCAACAACTACCCCGAACCTGTATTTCCCGAATGGAGATTATTTGAAAAGAAGAACAAAGAGGGTAGGAGATTCTTTATTCTTAGGGTTACACACACATTCCCCATACATAGTGATGACGAATCTTCTATATCGTGGTTATATACATACCCAATCATTAGAGATATTGTTTTAGCACTAAACAATAAAGGTGTTGATTCTCTATGTTATCTTACGGTAAATCTAATGCAAGAGTTTTCTACTACTACTCACGGTATGATACATGAGAATCAAATAGGAATCTTTGACTACATGAACCATGAAGATGATATTCAGTTAATTACTAAATATAATGATACTAACGAAACATTATTCCGAACAAAAACGAAATTAAAAGAAGATATAGTGATGCCGTTGCCTGTTTGGGGATTCGGCTCGGTGTTCAAGAACTTCTGTACTAATACAATTAAGGAAAATATAACTGTAATAGGTGGTAGGGATAGGAACACATTTGTAAACGAAGAAACACAGGAAACACTATCTTGGTGGATGAGAGAGCATTACAAACTAGAGACAGACCAAGGAAAGGAAAACTATTTAACCGTTCTATTGTCTGACTTAGAACACCTTACCAAGCCGCTAAGTCTTGATAGGGCTATGGTAGAGTTCGGGGGTACTAATTTTGAAGAATGAGTTTAACGTATTTACAAAGACACAAGAGTTTGCTGATAGAAACTTCTTCATTGATGTAGACGACAAGATACCTATATTCCTATGTAGTATAGGTGGACATCTGTTTAACAGTCTTAACAAATGTAGTCGTTGTGATTTTGACCCCGATAGCCCACTATACACAACAGGCGATTTCGTCATAGAACATTGTCCTCTACGACACAACAATATGCCTTTCTACACGCCAATGTCTCAGTTACCCGACACAAGGATTCACCTAATGCTTAGAGGTGCTAAAGGTTCGGGTAAAAGTATTCTTATCCTCATGTTCCTAGCAGAAGGTACAGGTCTTGTACATAGTGCTAATGCAGATATGGGTCAAGGCTATCGTACAATGATGGGTGCTAATTCTGTTACAGAAGCAGGTATGTTTGGTTCGGTAGACGAAGATGGTAACATAGCAGGGCGACCTATCGCTAGAGAGTTATGTGGCGGATTCTTAGGCTTTGAAGAGTTTAGTAGTATGTCTGATGCATCTAAGAAAGACCACAGCCTAGACATGAAGAATCAGTTACTTACATCCTTAGATAATGGTAGAGTACAGAAGGCTATGAGAAATGGTTGGGTACAATACACTACTAGATACACAGTATGGGCGGGTACACAACCCGCTAGGTTTGAGTTGGAATCGGGATTAGATAGAAGATTCTTCATAATTGATATTGAGATGACACCCGAAAAGGAACAGGCTTACAAGAAGGCACAACACGCACAGGCTAATATGCAAATAGAAGAAAGGGCTTCATTGGCTAATCTCAATATAGAAATCAAGGATTGGATTAGAAACAGACAGCGAGAGGCTACTAGAAATCCACCGACAGGTGTTCTTTTCGATGATGAAGTTGCTGAGTGGATTAACAGACCCGATGTACGTTCTTTTGAGGCAGATTTATTTCGTAGATTGTGTATAGGTTATCATATGATGCAGCCCGAATATCGTGGCGGCCAACCATTGATTATTACTCTTGATGATACTCTTAGGGGAATACTAAATCAATCACTAGAGATGAGAAGAAGAGTAATGGATGCAGACCTTGAGTTAATCAAGACTACGTTTTGGATGAAGGATATACCTAAATCGGTGCTGTTGAAAGAAGTCTCCAAGATGGTTACAGCAGGTGATTATCAATCAGCAAAGAGATGGGTTACTGAAAACCTAGAAGGTCAATCGTGGTACGGAGAATACGCACCTAACGTCAAGAGGCGTGGTAGGAAAGGTGTTACTTGCCGTATCGGTACACAACGTCTTGAATCAGACGAAGAAGAACAAAAGTGGGGTATATAGATGAAACCATTAAGTAGAAACAAAAGAGGATTGAAAGACGGTAGCCCTGTTGTAAAGGCCATGAGAAGATGGGCTATCAGACAGAATGAACCTTTTACGGTAAAAGAAATACAAGAGAATATGACATTCGTTTGTGGTAAGCCCGTAAAGACTTCTAGGTCTTTTTCACACTCGGAACACACTTTGTATTGTTACCTTAAAAGAAGTGATGATTATGAAATTGTAGCCGAGTATGATTACCAAAGAAATAGAGCCGCTACATTCAAATGGAGAGGTGAGTAAATGCGTAGTGCTAGAGAGATACAACAAAGACTACACGGAGAAACTGATGCATTCGCCATTGAGGTTCTTAGATGGGTACTAGATGGTGGCTGCCCTATGTGCGACCACAAATCCAAGAAAGATTATGAGTTAGGTATTATGAATGAAGAGTTTAGTGCTACATTCTTAGAAGTTAGACATAATTGGAATGAAGGTACTGTTATGAACCACATGGATAATCACATTGAGTTTGATGCACTACAAGCAAAAAACATGGAAAAGGATAGACAACAAACTATCTCTACGTTAGATGCAGCAGAAGATATTGTGATTAGGATTCAGAACTACCTAAATGAGTTAGAAGAACAGAAAGAAGCACAAGGCGGAATATCTTCTGAGTTCGTTACTGATGCGGCAAAACTAATAGGACAGGCAAACTCTAGTCTTAAGTTGGTAGGCCAACTAAAGAAAGAGATAGGTGTAGATTCCCAATTGATGTTAGCACAAGCACAGGTTAATGATATGTCGAGAATACTTATAGAAGTATTAGGTTCTCACCCACAGTTGTTAGACCAAGTAGAATTGAAAATGGCTATGTTGAAAGAACCCTCGGTGATTATAAATGACTAAGAAGTGGCGTACTGATTCTGTTAAGACTTTAATAAATAGGTCTATCTACGAAAAAGATATGCCTAAATTAATTGATGCTATGAAAGAAGATAATCTTACGGCAAATATAACTCCTAATGGTATAGAATGGTATCATGCTGATTATAGAGTTACAAAGACGGCCATAAGAGAAGTATGGGGTCTGACAGCAGGGCAAATGGAAAGAGTGCAGAATTATGTTTATGGACACGACCCATTCTAACTTTATATAGTTGAGTTTGAAAAAAATTGTAGCAAAAAATTATTGGTGGTAGCATGGGTATTGTAATATTTACGGATGACGACAGTAAGTTTATGGATTCTAAATACATTATGATGATAGGGGAAATTGATACACCACCTACGGATAAAGATACTACTTACATCTTGCGTAGTAATAAGTTTAAGGAGAAGGATGTCTTAGAATGGCTTCCTTTGATAGCAAACCGGCTTGTAGTTTGTTGTGATAAACCACCAAAGATTACTAAGAAAAGCGAGGATTACGTTATTATATCTGACTCTCTTAAAATTAAAGGTAAAAGTAATCACTACTCCCCTATCAATGGGTTGCTAACATGGAAGGATAGAAGAAGAGTAAATGCTGTTTTTTCCAAAACACCGTTGCCTTTGGCTAAAGCATTCCTAAAAGAAAATGATGTAGATATTACAGTATGGCGTAAATTAGCCAAAACTGCTATGTTTTTACCGGAAAAGTACGCTAGGGCTATCATGGTTTATGGTATAGAACCTGCTCATAAAAAAATTAAGTTTCCTAAGAAGAAGAAAGAAGTTTATAGGCATGAATTATGTCGTTCTAGTGATAAGCACATAGATGTCATAGTGCAAAACTCTATAACCGTAAGTAATCGCATTAAGGAACAAGGCGGCAGCGTACCTAAAGGTATGAAGAAGTCTAAGGATTTGATAAATGAATGGTTGTGATGTTTATGATAGGGGTAGGTAAATTATTAATTGTATTGGGGCTATTATATTTCCCGTTCAAAATGATAGGGGATTATTACCATCCTAGACAAATAAACACGAAGTATAAAGACGATATACATTTATATCAAGACGGCGGAGACGACGGCTTCTTTATGGCCGCTATGTATCAAGATATGGGGAACGATTTATAAGCACTATGAGGCTTACATTTATACATGAGTGCTAATAACAAAAGAGTCCGACGCATAATCGTGGACATCTTATGGGAATACGGTGCTATGACAAAAGAAGGAATGGCTGCTATGTTAAGTAAAACAAAAAACATTAGAACCGTACCTTCACCCCATAGTCTTTCCGCCTTACTTAGCAAGAATCCACAAATAACACAAGTGGGTTCTACGAAGGTAGAAAATGCAGTAGGAACTACTGCTAAACATTTAGTTTATGATGTAGATAGAGAGTTAATAAGGTGCAAGGAAGATATTATGCTTACTAGAAGTCCTACCGTTATGACACCATCTCAGATGGAACAGTCGCAACAATGTAGTTGTGGTAAGATAAGAATATTTCCCCCAAATGAAACTCGATGCTTACATTGTATTAGAAAAGTATAATAATAAAACACTATGAGGTATGACTATGCAGGGAATAGAAATGGATGACTTATCCACGATTATAGCAAGTGTGTTTAATGTAGAAAGACCGATAGATTTAGGGGAAATATTAACCGCACAAAATATGAGTGAAGCACAGTACATTAGATTTGTTTTATGTCTAGCAACAGACGTAGATTATGAAGTAGGGGAAGATGAAGTAGTAGACGATATGATTGCTAGTTTACCCGAAAAAGTAAGTACTGAATATCTAAAGGGTATTATGGTAGGTTTACTTCTATCCCTAGAAGCAGAAGCGAGAACAGGCGGCCAATTAGGTTTCAGACCTGCACACGCAGAAATTATGAGTTTATTCCAATCAGCAGAAGCGTTAATTTATGAGAGGCAAGTCTAAATGACGCTTGCGAAGCACGACAAAAAGTATATAACCGTTAAAAAATGAGGTATAAATATGGCAGACTGCGACCCTAACTACCATGAGTTTGACTTTGTTAGGCTTAAAGGTAGTACAAGGGGCGACAGGATGTTGGTATATTGTACTTGTAGAGTATGTGGAATGCAAACAGCATTACACGGCACTATGGGTCTTTATTGACTTGTCGGTGGCATCAGCGTAGGATGTCCTAATGTTGGGTAATTCGCACCCATGCCGTCAAAAGTTGGCGAGGCTAGATAAACAGGTGCTAGTCCAAAACCGTAACCGATATGCACAGATGGAAGGAACGCCAATCTGATAATAAGTACCAAATAGAGCATTAACAAGTCGGATAAGCCAACACACAATTAAGGAGAAAGTATTATGACGATATGGGCTACTAAATACAGACCTACGCTTAGCGAGATAGTAGGGCAGAATGAAATTATTAATGAGGTAACTTCTTTACAACATTTTATTTTTTATAGTCCTCAAGCGGGTACAGGCAAAACTAGCCTTGCTTTGGCTTTGGCTAAAGAATTAGAGTGGCCTATTCATGTATTCAATGCTAGTAGTAAAAAAACTAGAGGTATTGAGTTTGTAGAAGAAGAGTTGCTACCTATGTCTAGGACAGGCAACACAAATCAATTCTTTCTTCTTGATGAAGCAGACCAACTAACTCCGGCTGCACAATCAGCACTAAAAGGTGTGATAGAAAACTCACAAGGTTACTTTATCCTTACTTGTAATGATTTGAGTAAGGTTAGTAAGTGGCTACAATCTAGGTGCAGAGTTTTAAGATTTAACCCTATCTCTAAAGACGACATAGTAAAAAGATTATCTACGATAGCAGGTATAACAGGAACGGTTATTACAGAAGGTCAATTGAATCTGATTGCTGATGCACATGAAGGAGACTTGAGGAACAGTATCAATGCATTACAGGCATTCTCTGTACACCCCGAACCTAACGCATTCATTAATGGTCTTGTATCACAAGGTCTTGATGCCAAGCATTTTCTTACGCTATGTTTCCGTGAGAATGATTATAATTTAGCCTTAAAAGAAACATATGGAATACCACCTAGAGAAGTGGTAAAAACAGTATTCGACTACGCTATTACATCTACCGCAAAAGTAGAAAGCATAATGCGTATCGTAGATGCCGCAGCAATTACCGAAAGGGATTTGATACACGGTGTCGAGGAAAATATAGCCATAGCAAACTTTGTCCGGTTGTGCATGGAAGGATATACACAAACTTTATATCCGTAAGAAAAACGGACTAAAAATACAAAACGAGGAAACCGATATGGATGAAACGATGATAAGTAATGTAGCAAAAACAGTAAACGTGGCCGCAGACACCCTGCGGGCTAAGGCTGAATCAGTCTTAGCAGAACAAGGTGGTGCATGGAAGAATGCAGGTAAGTCTGATGACGACTGCGGTATTCTTGCCTTGAGAGTAGCGGCTAGGATGATTAGTACAGAAAACGCTAGACTATCAAGAAGCGGTGCAACTAAATACGAAGGTATGTTTATATCAGTACCTAGACCTAAAGAATGGGGTAAAATCCTATACAATAAAATGGCTAACCAACTGAGAACAGCGACAGAAGATGTTCGCAACGTATTAGTAGAATCCGGTGCAGTAGTTATCTTTGAGGATAACCATGATGGTACTTACACTAGACACGCTAGAGAAGATTTTTACGGTGTAGAAACTGCTGACGTATCTGAATTACCACGACACACACAAAAACTAGATGAGAATACACACTTCTTTGTTGTTTGGGATAAGAACAACAAGACATTCCCATCCGGTGATGCTAATTTCAAATATGGTCGCCCTAGACCACAAGACGAAAGAGAAAGGACTATGTTATTCTTAGGCCGAAAACAGGGTACTACTGATGAGGTAAAACCACTTACTGTTAAGGCAACACAAAAAGGTGCTGATGTACAGTACCCTACCTTTACAACAGGTACTATCGCATTAAGACCTGCCGCTAACGGTACTACTGCTTACGCTAAAGATGGCGTATCAGTCTTTGAATCAGATGCAGCAGTAGCAGGTATCTTTTCAGCAGACCCATTGACTCTTGTACCACAAATTATCGGTCAAGAAAATATGCTTTCCGGTTTAGATAAACTAGGCCAATACTACGATACACATAACGGCAACGATGGATGGTGGGATAGAACCTGTGCAACCGTCGCAGAAGTAATACACATAGACCCTAGAGATAACGGCGGATATGTATTAGTATGTGCTGATTTGGATATTTCTTCTACGGCTGCTACCGTAGATGTTTACATTCCAAGTGAACAAGATTCACTTGTGGACTTCGCTGTTGGTACTAAAGTACTACTTCACGGACAGGCATGGCGAACAAAAGAAGGAGAGGATAGGATGTCCATCTCCGGTTGGTATGCCTTTGACAAAATAGCAGTCATGGATGAAGTAGTTTCTACTAACGACGGGTGGGATGAGTGAAGGCATTCGGTCATTACGTCTTTCTCCATAACACCATACAGGAGACTGTTGGTGGACTCATTCTTGAAGGCCATCTACAAGTCCTATCCGTAGGCGGTTTAGTCCCTCTTCACATTGAAGAGGGCTATTCCGTCATGGTGGATGAAGAAAAACTAATCCCTATAACTTCTAATAATACCGGAAAAGAAACTTTCGCTGTACATTGGGAAAATATACTAGGTCATTATGACGCAGAAATATGGTTGTGAGGAATATGGAAAATATATTACATGGAAAAGAAGCAAGAGACAAGTTACTCTTAGGGGTAAACAAAGTCGCTAACGCTATCAAAGGAACACTAGGAGCAAATGCGGGTACTGTTATAGTACAGAACCCTGCGGGGCTACCATTAATTCTCAATGATGGTGTATCTATCACTAAGTCTGTTACCGACCCCGACCCTTACGTTCAGATGGGAATTAATCTCATGCAAGAAGTGGCTCACGAAGCACAGAGTAAATCGGGTGATGGTACTACTACTGCTACTATCTTAGCACAGGCATTATGTAATACAATGGCTGATGACGATTCAGATAATATTAAGATAAAAGAAACTCTTAGTAATATGTGTAAGTTTATAGTAAATGAATTAAAAGACATGGCTACTGATGTTAATGATGATGACTTACTAGATGTATGTATTGTTGCATCTAATAATGATGAAGAGTTAGGTACGTTGATACACGAAGCACTTTTAGCCGTAGGCGAAGAGGGTAATGTGATAATAGAAAGCAATTCCGATAACACTACTACATGGTCTTTAACCGAAGGTCTTGTTATGGATAGCGGATATGTAAACAAACTCATGGCTAATGCAGATAGAGAAAAATGTATTTATGACAATGCCTCTATACTTTTAACGCAAGAGAAAATAGACACCTTTAACCACATAGTACCTGCACTAGAATTATCTATGAAAGCAGGTAAACCTTTGGTGGTAGTTTGTCACGATTACAACCCAAGCATACTACCTAACTTACTTGTTAATATTATGCAGGGGAAACTAAATGTCTGTATAGTTAAAACGGCAGGTTTCGGTGATACCCAAGACTATTGGCTTGAGGATATAGAAGCGAAATGTGGTGGTAAAATATTCAACTCATTTAACAGTATTGTTAAGGTAAAAGAACATGAATTAGGTATATGTGATAAAGTAGAGATAACTTCCACTACAACTACCTTCATTAAAGATGGGGTAGACGAGGATTATCTAGAAATGCTAGAGTATAATTTGGGTTTTGCAGTTAATGATTGGGAAACAGAAATGATGCAGAATAGAATCGCTAGACTTACTTCGGGTATCGCATCTATCAAGGTAGGTGGAATTACTGACATAGAACAAAAAGAACGTAGAGAACGTGTAGACGATGCTGTCAATGCTGCTATACTTGCTAGAAAACAGGGAGTAGTATGTGGTGGCGGTGTGGCACTTAAGGACATTTGGTGGAAAGCCCATCGAACTCTTGATGACTTAGATTTTTTACCTTCGCAACAGGAGAAGGTAAAGGAGATGGCCGTAGACCAAAATACTTACTTCAATGCTATTCTAGCACCTATGAAACAGATTTTATCTAATAGTGGTAGAACAGAAGATAACTACACCTTTGAAGAAAAGGACATGGGTTGGAATGCGGCTTTTAGAAAGGTTGAAAACTTGAGATTCAATGGTATTATTGACCCTGTTGGTGTAACTATCAACGCTGTAGAATCCGCTTTCTCTATCGCTATACTACTACTTACTACTGATTGTGCTATAATCGCACCACAGGAGTAAACTATATAACCGTAAGAAAATGAGGTATAAATATGACATGGGGAACGCAAGCACCACAAGTAACTAAGACGACAGAAGCACCACAAGGAACGGTGTATAACGAAGAATACTACCGTAATATCTTCAAGAACAACAAATCACAATCAGTTGATTTGCGTATGGGATTGGTAGGTTGGGAAAACACCGCTAAGACAGGACTAGCACTATCTATGATGGATGCAGAAATCAAAGCGGGTAAAAAGGTAGCAGTATTTGATGTAGACAACTCGGCAAAATCTACGGTAGATTATATCTACCCCGATGCTGATAACATCATGGTAATACCACTACACGATGAAACAGACGACTCTATCTTTGATGAAGATAACAATGTAGATTACAAAGCATTAGTAGATAAGACTAATTGGTTTGTAAACATCCTAGCAGAAGAGGTAGCAGAAAGCCCCGATGATTGGGCGGGTGTTGTCTTTGACGGTGGCTCTACATTCCTAAAGTGGTGTGAACACGCCATGAGAGCATCACTACTAAGTCGTGGTGTTATTGAAACAGAAGATGGTACTTTTAACCAAAAAGAATGGCGAGAGCGTAACCGTATGAACAGAAATGTTTTGACTAGGATTCACGCTTTGCCTGTACCTAAAGTATTCTTTACCTTCCACCTAAAACCTGTACAACAGTACATGGATGACGGTACAGGTAAAAAAGTACTAATGACAGTCGGTGATAGACCCGATTGGGATAAAGGTACTATGCGTAAGTTTTCGCAGCAGATATTCCTAAATAGATACATGAAGAAGGCCGATATAGCAGCAGGTGTCAAGGGCGATAAAACCCTAGCCGATGGCGAGTGGGCTATCAAAGGTACTATCGAGGAAATGAAAGGTAAGAACATGGAATATGTGGGTACAACACATACCATTTTGACCGTAAAAGATGGAAAGGTAGAATGGACAGGGCTACCATTCCTAAATGAGTGAGGTGTTTACGTGGAATGCGTTGTAGATACCGATTCATTGATTTGGTTATTAAAATGTACACAGCGTAGGCAAACTATTTCCGGTAAAAGTATTCCACAAGTTTCGGCTTGTATGTTGAATAGTGTCGGAAGTAGGATGTCTACCTGCTCTTTAACCAAAGATGGTGTATCATCAGTAGGTATATTTTCTATACCTTCATCGGGTGAAGCCAAAATCCCTGTTAGCGACATAGAGACTATGTTGGGAGTATTAAAGTATCACGGAAATGCTTTGACTTTGACTTATTCTAATGATAAGTTAAAACTAAGGTCTAGGTACAAACAAACGACAATTACCGCTTCCGAGAATGCTTTGGCATTCCCACATAGTCCTACCACATTAAATGAATGGTCTGATACGTCTATAACATTTGCCGGAAAAATAAGTGTAGGTAATGAAGTAGGATATACTATGAATGATGGTACTATGATAAAACCTATATGCACATGGGAATCCGTAGATGCTGTTCGTTTGTTTGAAGCAGTTAGATGTGATGAAATGAACGGACAAAAACTAAACAACTTTACTTTTACAGGTAGTGAAGAAGGACTTACTGTTGTAGTGGGTAAAGAACTAAAGGGTAGGACAGAGTATCACTTAGATAGAAGAGGTACTAGATGGCCTTTCACAGCCACCTATCAAGGCGGCTTCAATAATCTATTTAGTAATATTAACGGAAAAGTAAATCTACATTTCTTTGATTTCACTCAATGGAATCAAGGTATCAAAATGCTTATCACATTAGGCGAAGGTGATTTTATTTTCCAATCAGCACTACTAGGAGAGGAATACATATGAGGATGATGTTAAACAAGACTGCTATTCCACTAACGGAAGATGAGGAATATCCTTCTTACTACACCATACCATATCTAATCGTAGGTGTGCCTGTACCCGAAGAAGGTTTAGATGGTGTTTCCGCATTTACATTTACCGGAAAAGGTGGTGAAAACTATGTGGCTACTGTGAAGGTTAGACAAGAATTAGACCCGTTGTACCGTAATGAAATATGGTTGAATGCGGAATACATAGAAAAGGAAAGAAGTATGGCTGACATAGCAGAACAATTCGGTATTACACCTGCTGCTATCAACCAATGGCTAGTAAAACACGACATCCCAACTAGAGAAAGAGGTAGAAAAAATGATAGTGGAACAAGGAAAGGGTAGAGAAGTTATTGTAAGGTATAGAGATGCTAAAGGAAACAGACTCACCGAATCCATCAAAGGCCACTATCCGTACTGTTTTATTGAGACTAGTAATGCCCCTTATGTAGAGGATTGCGTTAGAAAAGAAGATGGTTACAAAGGTCTTTATGGGGAAGATTTAACTAAGATTGTTGTATCGCATAACTCGGAATTGAGGAATCTATCTTACTACGGCACTACATGGGAAGCAAATGTACCTTATGTTAATCGTGTACTTATAGATAGGCTAAAAGAAAAAGATGCTGAGCCTTTTGAAAACTATAAACATAGGACTTGGTATCTTGATTGTGAATGGTCGCCCGCAACAAGCCAAATGAGGGTGATAGTAGTTTATGATAATTTTACCGAAAATGAATATGTATGGTTTGTATGTCCATCTATTAAAGAAGAAGGTTTGGCTGATGGCGAACCTAAAAGATTTGATACATACGGTGATTACGAATACCCTACCCCTGCACTCGGATTTGGTAGTGAAAGGGATATGCTTATTCATTTCTTGCGACACATGAAAAAACAAGACCCCGATATTATCACAGGTTGGTATGTCGTAGGGGCTGATATAAGAACAATAGTAGAGAGATGTAGGGCTTGCGGTCTTAATCCCGCTACACTATCTCCTATGAGAAGAATTAGGTATAAGTTTGGTGATTGGGAGCAACCAATCGTAGGTAGAAACTGTATAGATTTAATGATAGCATTCTCTAAAATATGGGAATTGAAAAACGGTAAATTACCTTCTTACAAATTAGACGATGTTGCTAGTGAGGTTTTAGGGGAAAAGAAAGTAGAGTTGCCCGATGGACACGATACTTACTATTCCGACCTTCCTTTGTATGTGCATTATTGTAGACAAGACGTGAGGTTACTACCTAGACTTGACTCAAAAGTAAACGCTTTAGATTATTATACTGCGTTACAGCACGTTGTACAATGCGACCTACGTTCTACACCATTTATTACTAAGATGTTTACAAGTTTAGCATTGAAGGATGAGAAGTTTGATAAGAGAATACCTACACAACCACAGTTTCCTTACACGCCCTATGATGGGGCTAACGTCTTAGAACCCGAAATAGGTGTATATGAAAACGTAGGTATCTTAGATATAAAGGCTATGTACCACAGTAACGTACACAAGTACGGTATATCATGGGACACACTAGACCCCGAAGGACAGGATTGTGGTAACGGTAGTAAGTTTAACGTAAAAGAAAAAGGTTTATTGTGTAGATTGATGGATGATATGACCTATCTGCGTAATGAAAACAAACTTAAAATGCTTATGAGTGATACAGTTGAACAGAAAAACAAATGGGATATAATGCAGTTTGCTTGTAAGTCCCTTGTGGCATCTATGTATGGTGTAGCGGGTGATTCTAAATATGGTTTTTATCACCCCGAAGTAGCATCTGCTATTACATACACATCAAGGAATACGCTTGAGGAATTGATGTACCACGCAGAAGATATAGGGTTCAAGGTTTACTACGGACATACCGATTCTATATTCTGTAACATAGATAAGCCCGAAGATGGTGTAGAAGCACTAAAGAAAATTAACGAAGAAATGTCTCCAATAGAAACTGAGTTTGAAAAGTGGTGTCCTAGTATGTTGATTATGGCTAAGAATAGATATGCCGGAAAAGTAACTTGGACTGACGGCTCTTACCATGACCCCAAAACTTATGTTAAGGGAATAGAATTGAAGCAATCTAGGATGCCTAGTGTAATGAAATTGTGTATGAATACAGTCATTGATGGTATCTTAGACGGTACAGACCAAAACGAAATAACACAAAATATTTCTTCTCTTGTTGATGATGTAGTTAAGGGTAAAGTAGATCCGTCTGACCTATGTATGAAAGGTAAACTAGAGAAAAACCTAGATGACTATAAGGTCTTATCGGGTTCTGCGGCAGGTGCGGCATGGGCTAATGAATATCTAGGTAAAGGATATAGAAAGGGTTCATTCTTTAAAGTTACCATAAATGAAAAGGGTAAATACATAGCATTCGATGACCCTTCTGAAATAGAAGGTGTTACAAAAATAGGTAATAAGATTCTTGCAGAAAGATTTATCTTAAATAAAATAGAACCTTATTACAATTTAGCAAAATGGGATATTCAACCAATACATAATTCTTTACAGGGTATGAGTGGTATGAAATGGTTATAGATAAGTATATAACCGAAGGAAAAGGAGAGATAAATAATGTCTAACGCAAGTGATATAAGAGAGTTACAAGAACAACACAAACAATTGACTAACGGTGTGGTGCAAGCCTTTGAACAAGTTAGTTTTGACTATATGAAACTACAAACAATGTTTTTCGCATTGTTGAATGATTTAGGAAAAACAGATACATTATATTGTGCTAAATGTGATGAAGAGGTTCTACGGCCTATACTAAAAGATATACCTTTGGAACAATGTTGCCCTATGTGTGGTGATGAGTTGAGTATTCATATGCACCAAACAAGTGTAGAAGATTGGGATAACGCAAAAATAGAAGAAGAGTGATTATATGCAAGCCACACAAGAGCAAATCGCTAATTCCTCATACAGACCTATGGAAAAGGAATGGTTGAGAATAAGTAAATCGTCTTTAATGACATATATGATGTGTCCTAGACAATTTTATTGGCGATATGTGGCTGATATACCCTCTCCACCACCTAGCGAAGAGGCTATTCGTGGTGGTAAAATACACAAAGTTATGGAAGTAGGTCTTTTAGAAGGCTCAGACCAAGTAATGATAGCAGCAGAAGAAGAGGGCGTGGCCGATGATGTTGGAGTAGATAGCCTCAATATGTTATTACATCAGATAGCACATGACATTGGCGGCTTTGACATAGTAGAAGCGGAAGTCAAACACCAAGTAGCAGAAAACTATAACGGTAAAAATATTGTTTGGGTAGGTATGATTGACGGTGTAATTAGACACCCTCACGGTGGATTAATTCTTATGGAATTGAAAACAGGTAAAATGAATATGGGTAAACTAGGTAGAACAAGAAAGGAATTGGTCTATTACTCACGTTTATTAGAAAAACTAGGTTATGAACCAATCACTCACTTTATGTATATATCACCCGACTATGAAATACCCGAAGATGGTAACGATAAGTTATTACTAGAGGGTAACAAAAGGGGTAAGACTTTGTGGTTAGGAGCAGAGCGTGGTATCGCTATTCTTGAGAAGATAAACAAGCGAAGTATAAATGCTTTCTCGGAATCCTTAAGTAGCACTATTGATACGCTAACAATCCAACAATACCCTATGAATTGGAATGACTATTTCTGCCCTTTGTGGTGTGAGTTTAACATGAATTGTGAGTCCGAAATGACGGGTTATGTGGATAATGGAATAGGTGAATGGAATGAGTAGAATTAATGTATGTGCGGCTTGTGGGTCTAGCGAAACTTGGATAGATGAAGATATAATGTGGAGAGTAACAGGAGAAGAAGGGGCAGACCCCGAAGAAATAACCGTAATTACCTGTAAATGTAGTAATAAACAAAAGAAAGAAGAGTGATTTTATGCTTAATTTTCCTAGAGAGATTGGGTTACGTCGTAAGATTTGTAGAACCCAAGAAGAATATGATAATTACGTTAAAAGTATTAACGGTAAATCTTCTTGTTACACATCTTTGTATAGTTTTCAACGAGTACACCCTAACAAATCTTGGAAAGTAGATACAGAAACAGTAATCATGGATAGAGCATGGTGGGATTTTGACATTGTAGAGGGTGGTACTCTTGATGATGTTAAGAAAGATGTAGCAGTACTATTGAATAGACTTAAGGGAGATGTAAGGTTAGTCTTTACGGGTCGAGGTTTTCATGTGCATCAGATGTTCGATAAAGATGTCATAGGTACTACCATAGCCAAGCACGTTGATAGGTACGAGAGAGAGGTCGCTAGAGGGCTAAAAACACTAGATGGTGTAGGACACCCACTAAAACTAACACGCATACCCGACACATATAACACTACTAGGAAAAAGTGGGCTGTAAATGTAGACTTGGATGCGTTCAAAGCAGACCCTCTAGGTTATAAAATACCGGAAAAACCTTTACCTAAACTAAAAGGCAACGACCCATTTAAGGGAAAACAAAGTGAATCTAATTTTAGTATAATAAAATGGATTGCTAATAATCCTGTTAAGGTAGAATACTTACCTGTTAGTGGTACTTTTGACGGAAATATAACTTCCGCTAGTCAGATACCTATACCACCATGTATAGATAATGCTATGAGACACGAAAACCCTAGACACGAAGTAAGGATAGCGTTGGCTCAACATTTGTATGAGAATCTAAGGTGGTTTGCACACCCCTCTACTTTGACAGTAGAACAGAAAAACAAAATTACCGAAGAAATAATAGATTTTATTTCCACACTAGGATGGAGAGACTTCAATGAATACACAAGCAGAAAGCACGTAAGAAGTCTGCTTAACTACGAGAGAACACCGTCTTGTTCGTGGTTACAAACAAGAGGGTTGTGTGAGGCATCCTGTTGGCGAGATGACGGTACAAGGAGAAAATAATATGGTATTAGATAGACACCCAAACGCATTTTTTGGTTTACAAAACGAACCATGCAATTTCTGTAAAAGCACTTTAGGTTATCTTTACCCTAAAAATATGCCACCAGTCTGCATGAATTGTAGTATGGAAAAACAATCCTCTTAAATACAGTAATAATACTGTAACAACTGTGCTTCTGATAGATGACCGAGAAAACCCGAAAGTAATTAATAAGTTGTTAATGAGATTGGGTGAAGAAAATACCCAAGTTTTGCGTATGGCCTCATCAGATTATAGAATAGGCTCTTGGGGAATTGAGGCAAAAGAAATAAATGATTTGTATCGTAGTATTTTAGGTCTAGGTAGAAATGGTAGAACTATTGTACACCAATTAAGAGAACTACAAGAGGATTTTGATAATCCTATGTTAGTAGTCTATGGCACTAAACTAAAACCATATGTTCATAGTGCAGGTGGCAGACCGTCAGCAAAACAAATAGCAGTAGAAATGGGTAGAATGAAAAAAGTAAACCAACAATTCAAAATGACATTTTACCAAAGATTTCCTAAAATTAAATATATGGAATTAACTACTATGGATGACTTTGTAGAATGGTTGGTAATAAACCACACACAAACACAAGTAAAAGAGGCTACTGGACTTAATGTTATGGAAAAAGAAATACAGACATCAGCAGAAATAAGTAACTTAGACCCAAGAGTTGCTGCTTTATCTTCCCTCAAAGGTATTACACCTCAGAATGCAGAAGATTTGCTAAAGCAGTTTGGTAGCATACCTAAATTATTGAGAACTAGAACTACGCAGAAATCTGTTATGGAAGTGAAAGGCATAGGTAGATTAAAGGCTCAAACTATATTAGGTCTTAGGGATTCTTACTGAATACCAAAACCACTAGAACTACTTTTAACAGGTGCAGTAGCCCTATTTAGTTTTACGTCAAGATTCTTTAGTAATACGCTATTTCTATCTGAGTCGTCATCTCCTGTCGCAGCCTTTCTTGTTATTTTTACCTCTAATTTATTACCGGATTCTATACCTGTCAATAATGTTTGTGGTATTAACTCTATGATTTTATTATCAGTGTTAGTTTTTATGTAACAAGTATTAGTTACGCTATTTCCTGTTTCCTTTACCGTAACAGTAGTGTATAATACTGCTGTTTTATTTAAGGTAGAATTAGTTGCGTGTGATATTTCCGCTTGCACTAGAATAGTTTTGTCTATAACATCTACAGGTATCACAAACTCTGTTTGTAGCGTAGACTCAAAGGTCGTGGTAGTAGAAGTTTCATTCAATAAATCAACTCTACCTTTACCCGCTAAAATATAACCGTCAGAAGTAACAGAGGCGTTACCACTTGCTGTTTGTACATCTACATCCATACCTTCTACGCCCTTCAAAATAGCAGGTACTCTAGGTGGTTTTTGTTGGCCTAAAATACTAAACTTAGAATTGTGGCTAAGATTATCATTCATCAAAGACATTTTACCTCTTAGGTTTCTATATGCAGTCTTACTCATTTTATTTATGCCTTGATTCGGGTCAAAGTCTAATCTATCAGCCGCACCTTTACTGTTATCATCTACACCACCTACCGGAAGTTGGCCTTGTTGATTAATATCTTGTGAGGGTGTCTTTAGTGGTGGCACAACAGTACTTGTTTGTTCGGGTGCAGCAGGTACATACCCTCTTGAATCTTGATTTCCTACCTGTCTTGTTTTACCATCAGTAGGGAATAAGTAACCCATTATTCCACCGCTACTTAGAGATTCATCCCTTTCTAATTTAAAAGTTACATTTTCTTTTTTACTAGCCGCTACATCCCAATTTACTTCTTTTATGGTTAAAGTAGTAGCCGTATCTAATCCTATACCTGCATCAGTATATGAAACAAAAGTAGCGGGAATATAGGACAAATCATTAGTAATATTGATTCTTGGTGCATACCATTCATTTCTTTCTACTGTGAATCCACCAAACATTTCTGAGTATTCTCTACCACCTAGAGGGAAAATACTGTTAGCATTTCCTGTTGATAGAGTAATACCTTGTAAAGAGTTAGCATTCTTTAAAATATTAGTACCATCACCGCATCTATGACGTAATAAAGCACGACAATATTCTGCGTTAAAACTAACTACTATTTTTGCACTTGCTACTGCACCATAAGAGGAAGGTATATCTATTTCGTAAAAACCACTACGTTTTACATCTTTAGAAGTTGCAGCAGATAAAGTAGGTGCTTTATCTCTATCGTCAGCAAAACTGTAATCAGCAAGATGTATAGTAAACTCGCAATCATCTACTGTAGAAGTTTGGTTTTTTATAGATATAAAAACCCTTAAAGGTTGTGAGGTAGTAGTACTTATTTTTGGCGTAAAATTAGGTATATGGACTATCTGTAATGCATAACTAAGAGATTTAGAACCATACCAATAATAATTATCGTCCCAAGCAACATCACTAGCAGTATGTGTAAAAGCAGAATTACCATATCTATTGTATATATCGGTAGAAGTTTTCATATTCCCATCTAATGCATTAGTCATACCGGAAAACAAAACACCGCCTGTACCTAATCTAGTCCAAGAGTTTCCTTTGTTAGTATTACCGGAATCATAATCACCATAACCTTGTAGAGCGATTTGTGCGTCAGAAATATAACCAAATCTACCACTTTCTATCATTTTGTGTTGTACTCCACCTTCTAATATAGGAGAAGCGGTAATACTCATACGAGTTTCTTGATTTTGGTTATAAGATTGTTTTGCTATAAACTCAGCCTCTACGCTAGAAGTAACATTAGGGTATTCTAAAACCTTCCAACGGCTAGTATCTGTAAGATTTGTGGCCGGATAATCTACGAAAGCCTGTGAATTATTGTAGTAAACACGAACATTCGTTATTTGACCTGCTACATCTGTTCTTAGATTAGATATTTTTAGGTTTTCTCTAGTCAAAACTAAACCACTATTATATTTAGGTCTATACTCAAATCTACCATCTCTACCCATGAGGTAAGAAAAGGTTGTTTTAAGCCCGTTTGTTGTGCCGAAGCCACTCTTAGACCTAATATCATTTATCGTGGCTAGAATCGTCTTAGTACGGCTATCTACGGTACTTCCGTAAGTATCGTTGTTGTTAGTAGTACCGTCAGTAGTCATATTGGAAGTTATAGGTATATTATTTATGTCAAAAGCACATGATAATCTAGTTTTAGGCAACCAAGAATCCATGATAGCAGCAGACCATAGTAATCTAAACTTATCACTATCATAAAAACTACCACTATTCTCGCTTTTCACATCCCCTTTTACATTCATAACAAGTCTTAACATAAAATCACTATTAACAGTAGTATGAACTGCTATTGAAGATGCATCTATCGTGCTACCTGCTATTCTTATAGTTGTTTTTACCCCTAAATTATTGTAGTTATTCATCCAACTACTTACATAATCATTCCACAAATATTCTTCTAATGCAAAGGGTGTATCTTTCAAAGAGTCGGTAATACTTGTAGCAGATGTTAGATATACATTACTTAGTTGTACCGGAATTGTATAATCATCTGTATTAGAAGAGTCGGAAGTCCATGTGCCACTAACAATTATTGTATCTTCGTCTACTACCGATAATACATTGTGTCTTGTGGTGTTTGTAGTATTTTTTATAACCATACCGTTAGTAACCCCTTTTGTTACAAAGGTTTCTCCGGTCTTGGTAAGAGTTGTATTAGGTATAGGGTAACTAGAACTGTCCGAAGAATCTACTGCTATCGCTGTGTTTTCTACTGCTGTGCCTAGTTTACCAGTCCAACAGAAATAAAACTCTTGAGTATCATCCGAACCTTCTAAATCTGCTGATATTAATCCTGTGCCTCTATCTGAAAAATTAGATACATCTTCGACAGGTATTCCGGCATCACCAGTAAATAACCCCTCATCTGCAAATGTAGCGTCAGATAACAACCTTCTTTCATTAGGGTGTGCAGTATAAGGAGAAGCAGTAGTTTTGTAAGATGAAATTGCTTCTGCATAGTAGTTATCTATCAAAGCAGGGAATCCATGTACCGTTGCTACATAATCTCCTAAGTCGCTGCTACCACCGGAGATTTGACCCGATTGCCCTTTGTTCGCTAAAGTATTAAGGTTAAAGAAAGGTGACGAATCTATAACTAAAAATGCACCTGCTTTATCTTCCCAGTCGTGATATTTAGTATCTGTTTCTGATTCTGAGGCTGCTGCGGGTGCAATCATAACGCTACCTACTACTGCGTTAGTATTAGTACCTGCTGTAACCCCTTCTAAAGTAATAGTACTTGAGCCACTAATAGACGCTATTTTGTATGTTCCGTTGTAGTGTAGACTATTGTATATTGTAGCGTAAGAACCTACTGTGTACCTAGATTCAGTAGAGCCACTAACTACTAATTGGTTTGACCCATATGTAATAGTTACTTCTTCCCCTAAAGAATAATCGGGAGTCTTAGAAAATGCAGCACCACTAACGGGTTCATTTGTAGCATCTACATTCCATATATCTATATCCTCTCCTACCTTCAAAGATGCAAACTTATCTATGTTACCGTCTGTATCTGTTTGGTCTACATAATACAGAGATACATCGTAGTTTTCAGACGTAGGATAATTCAAACCAAAATCTTGTTTTCTAAAACTACCATCTGCATCGGCTTTACCATTATTTCTCATATCAGACCAAAGCAACCAAAGATGTTTGTAGTCATCCGATATGTCTAATATATTTACCATAGACCAAAGATGTGAACCAAAAGCCGAAGGGTCAAGATATGTAAAAGATTGACTTATATATTTACATCCAACAAGATAATAATTACCACCACTAGATAAAATACCTTGATAAATAAACTTAGTTATATTACCATTATTGGGGTCTTTTATTTCTGCTACGCCACTTTTGTAATTACTTAACGCACTATAAAGAGTAGAAGTTATTTGTACTGTGGTAGCACTAATAGCAACATTAGCCTGTATAGCACAACTACCTATTACGTTTTCTTTTATGATACCGTAATGATATTTAAACCAAAGAGAATTAGGTAAATCTCTCATCCATCTAGCGTGTAAAACTCTATTTTCGGCAGCCGTGAAAGCCGAAGGAGCAGGTGTAAGTACGCCTCTATCGCTAGTCCATTCTTTTCTATCGTTACCTGTCTTAAGTCCTGTGTTACTTGTGTATGTACCGAACTCACTTGCGGATGTATATGTTGTTGTTGTAGTTACACACCAAATATATGTACTACTTAAAGTAGAAGCATCATAGTAGTTCAAAGTTTTTTTAGTAGATGCGACAACGTGCCTACCACTTTGTGTATTCTCTGCTGCACCACCAATTGTTAATCTATTGACATAAAATACATCTCCCGAAGATAGTGCGGGGTCAGCATCAAAGAAAAATGTAACATATTCTGATGTTGGGTCAGTAGATTGTGGGTACTGCGTAGCCACTAATATTTGCCAGTTACCATATTCTGTTATATTATCAGCAATAGTAGTGTCAAAATCTACGCCTGTGTATTTACCTGCGTAAACTATACTTCCGCTTCCTATTTGACTAGCACCGAAAGGCAAATCACTTTGTGAAAAACTTAGTGTGGTTGCCTGTGCGTCTACTGGATTTATACTACTTGCGTTAAAATTATCTGAGCCACTTATAGTTATACTACTACTTGTAGTATATCCATGACCCGAAGGTACTTCAATAGTAGTTCTCTTAGTGCCAGTAACTAAAGTTTCGTGAAAAGTATCTGGGTTTATACCGTCGTATTCATCTTCCAAATTATTTGGCCCAGTAGTAGATTCATTGTTGTACATCTGTATAGGATGACCCGAACCCAACTGCATTCTTTGATTAGATGTTTCTTCGTAAGAATCGTCTACGTCAAACCCTATATTACCACTTAATACTTTTAGCGGTAAAGTACCTAGATTCATAATACTCTTAAAGCCCTGTGCGTCATAAAGCCAATATTCTGTAACCGCATTTTCTGAATCATTTATACCCTTCTGTCCTATTTCCCAAAGAGGTACTTGTCTATCTAGTAAGTTGATATTGTCGGTAGCAGAAAAATCTATTGTTCTGTTTCTACCTTTTTGGTTAATACTCATTGTATTTATTACACCTCTCCAAACTGGTCTATCTATTCTAGCGTTTGCACCTGCGAAAACTAACAAAGACCAATCAACAGGCGTAGAAGAAGAGAATATACTTTTAAGGTTTAACAAATAATCTTGTTTTCTCATACCTAAGTTTAGATTATCTGTCCCACCACTTTCATAACTAGGCATATCGTTGATTTCTAAACTAGCAGAAGAAAAACCATTTACGGGATAAGTAATTTTTAGAGACTGTATAGGTGTCTCATAACTAGCATAATCTTCTGCATCTGTAAGATACCTAACTAGACCTACTCTATCTACCATAAGTGTTGTAGAAGTACTACTACCGGATTTAGGTAGAAGTGTCAATTGAAAACCATACATATTTTCTGCTGTTCTTGTTTCATCAAACGCTGCACCCGTAACCTTTTTTTCTCCGTTAATATATACGTCATAAGTTTGTGCTGTGTAATCCATAACAAAATCAAAATCTATCCATGTATTATCATTAATAACATTTTGTGCTGTGTCATTACCTATGTATTCAAATCCTAAAGCATCATATTCTATTGTACTACCGCTATCTAAATCAATAGTTTTGCTTATTGCAGGGTTATTACTAAAACCGGAAGAAATACTGCTAGTAGGAAAATCAGTAGATTCAAAACCTAATTCAAAAAGTAGATTTAAGTCAATTTTACCATTGTTAGCAGTAGCACCGTTAAATGCTCTTGCTGCTATTCTTGCGGTAAAAGTATCTCCATCTAATTTACTATTCAAAGAACCTCTATAAATTAAAGTAGGTTTTCCGCTACTACTGTTGTATGCAGAGCGATAAGTTTGTATAGCCAAAAAGGGTTGTCCCGATGGAGATGTAACAGGAGCAAAAAGATTTTGTGGTGTAGTACTTGTTGCATCCCATGTACCGGATTCTCCTAGTGTTTCTCCCATCCAAGTACCGACTAAATGCGCTCTTTGCATAAAATCTCCACTAGCGACTATTTCACCTGCTACCTTATCAACATAATTAGTAGTACCACCGGAATTGTAAAATGATTTCATGGCTGTTCTTCCAAGTGTAGAATCGTTATCGCCTGTACCTACATAGTATTTACCTAACGTATCGTACCCGTTAGTAAACAAAAGATAATCTTCTGATGATACAGCATTAAACTTATATCTATTTGCTACGTGTCCGTCGGGATATTGTAGTTGCGCTCTACCTTCCCACTTCTCCGGTTTTTGTCTTGAAGAATCATAAGACAACCACTCAAACAAACCTTTGTTGCTAAGATACTGATTGCTAGTAGTACTTAAAAAATTACTGCCGTAACTACCTAGTCTATTTCTATCTGCTATACTAAATCTGTATCTAGGATTTAAAGTAGCCTCTCCGTTCATAGGATTTCCAAAATGACTAGATGTTATACTATAATCGCTTGTTGCACTAGGTGAATTGTTATCATCGGCTATAGCCCTAGCACTATTAAAGTCATCGTAGTAACCCGCAAGCCATACACCATAAATACTAGATACTTTCCTTACCACCAAATCACCTCAAGAACTGCTAAGGCTCATTCCTCTTAGACCTGCCCCTCTTTCTATTTCATCTAATATTTGATTTGCTGCTTCGGTAGTAGTCATACCATTAAATGTATTAGTCATAATTACTTCTGTGGTAGTTATAAGAGTTTCCACTCCTTGTTGTACTACTTGCTTAACTAGATTTCCGGTTAAATTATTAGAGGAAAAACCGTAGAATAATTCTTCTCTAGCATTGGAAAACTCATGTAGTGCGTCAGACGCTTCGGTATAACCATCTACTACCATACCTATTGCATCTCTTTCTGCCGTACTAAGTATTTCTAAACCGGACTTAACACCATCTATAAACGCTTCCCAATCTTCTAAACTTTCTATTCCTCTTTCTTGCATTAAAGAATATATTACTTCGTTTTCTTTAGCGAAATCTGCAAGGTCTTTTTCTGCATCTTTTATTTGTTTACCAAAAGATTCTCCAAAGGGTAAATCGCTTTTTATTCTTGCAGCCATTTGTTCATAACCTTTTAGTGAAATACCCGTACCGTTTTTACCATATTTATCAAATAGACTATCTAATTCATTATTCAACGCAAAATATTCATCTATTATTGTAGAGTCAAAAGTACCTGCCTGTTGTTGTGCTATAATTGATTGTGCCTTTTTAATATCTAAAAGGCTTTGTTCCAAACCTAATTCTGTATGTAGTTGTTCAATTCTTGCTTTAGTTACTGTATCTTCAAACTTAGATAAAGTTTCTACTTCTGCTTTCTTTTCTTTTATAGAAGTTGTAAGACTATCAATAGTGTGTGATTCGTCTTTTATCAAATCCATTAATTCTCCTGTACTTGCTTTGTATTTATCAATAGATTCTAAGTCGCTATCGAAATCTAAATTACTTGTATCTCCCATAATACCTAAAAACTCTAAAGCCTCAACAACAGCCATAGCCGCCAAACCTAAAGCCAAATACTGAGGTACTGCTGCCATAACAGCCCTACTAGATGCTACGATTGATTTTGCGGCTACTTTTGCCGATGCACCCACAGCCGCAAAAGAAAATGCTTGGCCTTGATTTGCTTTGATATTTACAGCAGTATTAACAGTATCTTTTTTAGTAGCCTCGCTCTTTAATCTCATAGCGTTTAATTGCATTACCATAGCAGCAGTATTTAATACTATACCTATTCTCATACTTTTTTGTCCTTTACCAAACAACATAAAACCTGTACCTACCGCACCCATTTTCATAGTAAGATTATTCATAGCACCTGCTTGTGCCGCAGTATCAGCAAGCATTTGTTTTCTGTTTTGCTCTCTTTCTATATCAACTGCTAGATTATGGCTACCTATTTTTGCCGTGAGTTCATCATATTCTGCACCTACTATCTGTAATACTTGTGCTGTGTTAAGTTGTTTTCTTGTATTAAAATCTATGGCTTGATTATTTCTTGCCAAAGCCCTTGATTCTCCATCAAGGGTTTTAATCTTTTTTTCTAGTTTTGCATCAGCATCTAAAAGAATACTAGATTTTTTGGTTACGTTTTTTCTAGCCTGTTCCTGTCTTAATTTTTTATTAATTAATAATTGTTCCTTTGCTAAATTAATCTCTTGTTTTTTTCCTAATATTTCTTGTTCTGTTGTATAAATTGATTTAATGTCTGCCATAGTTTTATCAACAATGGCTTGCTCTAATTTTTCAGTTTCAAAAGTCTGCATTTTTAGTTGGTCGGTTATATTCTGTACACTAGCAGCGTGGTGCATCATTTGTGCTGTACCTGTGGAATATGCTGCGGCTTTGTTACCGTAGGCATCTTGGTTAATTAATTCATCACCGGACAAAGCCCTAACAACTGATTGGTATGTTCCCATAGCAACAGTAAGCATTTGTAGATTTACCATAGTATTAAACATTGGTCCTATTGCGTTAGTAAATGTTTGACCGAAACTAGCCATTTTACCTACTACCTGTCCTACGCCACCACTACCTAAGAACATAGCGATTTCTGCATTCAAATCCGCTTGTCTGTTCGTTGCTTCTGTTAAAGCAGGTATTAGTGCGTTACCGATAGCACCGGACATATTTTTAAGTCTTGCTTCTGCCTTTTCTAATTGGAATAAATCTGTTTGTCTCCTTCTATTTATTTCCTCTAAAGCCGGAGATAATCTCATGGTCGCTTCAAACTCTAACTCTAAAGCCCTGTTATAGTTTTCGCTTAACTTTAGGAATCTTGTATAGTGCCTGTTACCTGCTACTTTTTGAGCCAAAGCAGTCTTTTCTGAATCTTCTAAAGTGCCGTATATTTTGTGTAAATCGCCCAGTATTTCTGAAAGACTTCTTAGGTTTTCCTCTTCATCATGTGTAGCGATACCTAATTCGTGGAATGCGTCTGCTGCTCCGCTTGTATTAGCACCTAACCTAGCATATATCATACGCAAGGCTCTACCACCCTTACCTTGTTCCTCACCCGCTTCGATAAGAACAGCAGACTGAGCCGCCATAGCCGCTATACTTTCACCTGTAATGTGAGCCTGTGAAGCGAACTGATTCATAACATAAGTAATCTGTTCCATAGTAGAAGCAGACCTGTTCTCAATTGTGTTAAGTTGGTCTAGTACCCTAATAGAGTTTTCTCTAATAGAATCTATTCTTTGTTGTTCGGTAGCATTTTCCATTATACCTTCGGTCATAAACTTAGTCTGTTGTTGTAAGTTAATCATACGCTGCATGGCCGCTTCTGTTTCCATGTTGCTTATCATACCGAATTGCATACCTACTTCTGTACCTACACCCATTGAACCTTGACCTAAAACACCTGTTAGTTGTGCCATTCTTGCGGCTGCTTGGAATGATTGGTCGGCTGAAAACCCAAAGTCTAAACCTGTTGCTTGTATTTCGTTTTGTACTTTAGCAGTATCTTCTGTTACATTAAGAAACTTTTCTAATTCTATTCTTGCCGTTTCTATTTCTCTAGCAATAGGAGTCATACTATTCATCATACCGGCAAACTGGTCGCCTATGGCTTGACCTGCCTCTTGTACACCACTAATAGCATCAAGCATAAGAGATTGAAAGACTACGCTTGCAGTTTTAGCATCTTTGATTAATCTGTTTGCTTGGAACGTACCTACAACGTCGAAGAAAACCCTAGACGCACCGGCTCTAAGAACAAGTAAAGTAACAGCGCAAACAATAGGTATAAAACTTGTAAGATACCCTAAAAGTAAATTATCTATCATGCTGCACTATCTCCACTCTCACCCTTTATAGGCATTCCGCTATCCTTAATCGCTTGTAGTACATCACCACCGTTTGATAAGTATTTTCGTTGCTCTCTCCTTTGATTTCTACGTGCTACTGCACCTTTAGCATCAGTCTTAGCATCTTTAGTTGCTTCGGATATTTTATCGCTGATTTCTGCTGCCATAATCATGTCTAGTTGCATTTTATATGCTCCGCCCTCACCATCATACCTATCCCACAAATCAGAGGGTAATACCCCCTTATACGCCATACATAGAGAGGGGGCTACTCTAATAAAGTCTATAAAGGGACTGCGCCCTCTTCTGTATCTCCACGAACGAATTGTAATATTTCATTTAGTTCTTCAAATGTTAAATCATCTAAACTAATTTTTTCATCTAAGATGCAATTAGGAACCCACGCCTCTATTTGGTCAGTCATTCCCGCACCCATTTCATCTAGCATAGTAGCAAACTCTTCATTCTGTTCATCGGTCCAATCAGTAGGTTCACCCGCATGACGCATTTTTCTAAATGCTTGTGCTTGTAGATTTGTAATTTTGAGTTTCGCCATTCCAGACGCTTGTTTAACCCATATTCTTGTTCCATCATTTAGTTCTATTTCTTTTTTTAGTACTGGCATATTTATCACTCTTTTTTCTTTCTTTTGGCGGCTCAGCCTCACTTATCAGACGGATAGTTCCATCTTCTTTAATTTCCCAAACACCTAAAGTGTTTATGAAAGTATTCCTATCATTCATTCTTCTTCATCTACTTTTGGGGTAAAAGAACGGGGTAATGCTTTCATTACTTTATCCCATCCTAAATCAATTGCTTCATCTCTTGTTAAGGTAGTATTAGCCACAATGTGTCCTTTTACTAAACCTAGACGATAACCTGCTTTTCTATCTGCTTCATTAGCCCACCAAAACACTTCTTCGGGAGAATGCTGCCCTAGTGCTGCGGCCAAAACTTCTATATCGTCTGTTGCGACCAATACTCTCATTGTAACACCTTACTCTTTCTTAGATTTTTTAGCAGCCTTCTTTTTTGGTGCCGCTTTCTTTTTTCTTTCGATAAGTTTTTCAACCAATCTACCATCTTTCATCTCTTTAGACCAAATGTTTCCTTCTTTATCTTCATATGTTTCCATTTTCTCACCTTATATTTATGCTACATCATACCATACTACGGTTAATGTAATGACATTACTGTCTTTTTTTCTTGTAGTATCACAAGAAATTACTACGTCATCGTTGGCTATTGCAGCCCTAAATGCCGTTTGTACTTCTGCTGCTGTTCCTGTAAAAGCATTAACTTTTAGTTTGGTTTTGTCTGATATTACTGTACCACCATTGTTAGCCATACTTGTTCACCTCAGTATGCTGTTGGCGCACCGCTACCGTCATCTAAGCCTGTACCTGCTATGCTAATGTCAATTGCTTTTCCTAGTAGTGGATTCACTAATGCTGTAAAGTTTACAGACATTGTGTTTGTATCTCTACCGCTTACGTTAGCAGTAGGGGCTTCAAACCTTAAGTGGTATAGGTTAATTGTAAGATTAGAAGGTGTTGATTCGTCATCAGTAAAGACTAACTGCATAATAGAGTTACCGTTGTAGTTAGGGTCCTCAAAGGATAAACCATCTTCTGCAACTAAAGTATCGTAGGTAGGTTCTTCTGCTGCTGCTGTGTAAACAACTTCGTTAAAGTCAATACTACCTGTAATCTCCATTTGTTGTGAAGCAGGTGCGTGTCTGTAAGTACTGCTACCTAGACCGTATGAGTTATCTGTATCTCTGTTCATAGAAATACTTAGGTTTACTCCCTTTACCTTTGCTGTTGCTGAACCTAATCCGTCTGTACCATTGTCGAACTTTACTGTACCGTTAGCGAAATGAAGTGCATCTAAAGAAACACCGTCATAAAGAACTGTACTTGTTTGTAATGCAGATGTAGCGGATTCTGATTTCCCTACGAAATCAAAACTAGCCATAACGTATTCTCCTACGTTAGCAGTTAAAGACATACTGTTAAGCATCATGCCTGTGTATGTGTGTTCTTTTGCTTCTCTACCTACTCTTACGGTAAAAGAAGGATAGATAATTTTGTATGCGTCTGCTGCATCCCAAGCACCTGCGGAATGTGTAGCAGTAAATCTGTACAATTCATCATTGTAAATAACGTAATCTCCAATAGCGTAAGAAGTAGATGCAGAAAATACACCTTCGTTTGCTAATGCTGTATTACTTGTTCTTTTGTTAAGACCAAAAAATGCTTGCTCTAATGAATGTTTTGAAGTAGCACCGCTACCCGATACTGTGTCATCCGGTAAAATACCGTGTAGTAGCATTCCGAAGAAATCATCTACTTGTACAGCCATGTTTATTCCACCCTCGGAATACTCTGTACCTGTTACCATTTTGCTTGATTGTTGTCTGCTTATATCTGACCTACCTAGCATCTCAAAGTTCATTGAAATTGATTCATCATCAATCTCACCAAATGTTTGTGTTCCACTAGGTTCGGTTCCGTATGCCGCTTCTTTTTCTATTGAAATATACCTATTTAAGAACTCTGTCGCCATATTATTACCTCTATGTGTGTGTAGAACGAACCGAGTCTCTTATCAATATTATTATCTATGCCGCATATCTAACAAACGCATATATGTCAAAGTTAAAGTATGCACACATACTGTTTCGTCATCATCCATTTTAGTATCTAATTCTGCGCTATATGACACAAGGCTATCAGTAGTACCTAAAACACCAGTATTAACATATAATTCGTCAAACACTTCTCCTATAATATTTAAACCTTGTCTGTAAGCATTTTCATAATTAGTACCTTTAGTAGTAACATATATTTCTACATCATAATTTTGCTTTATCTTAGAACCGGATAATGCCTCAAACTGTGGAGAATCAAGACCTGTAATAACAATATGTATGTTAGGTGTAGTATATCTATTTAACATTCTTGAAGATATGTCGTAACCATATACTATATTAGCATCGGAAACTTGTGTTTTTAGATATATTTTTTGTGTATTTTTCAACAAATTAACAACAGCAATACCCATTCTTGGTACTGCGTCTTGTGCAAAATCACTTGTCATTAATTCTTCGGGCGTAAACGCACCGAACTTAGAATAATATACATTAGACCATTTTACATTACCTGTTGTGTTTCCCCATTGTATAATTTTAGAAGAACCTGTTGCTCCTGTTACAGTACTAAATATATCTTCTGCATTATCATCCTGTATAATTTCATGTATATACATTTTAGCAGTTCCAGATGCGTCTAAAGTTAAACGCAAAACTAAAGGTACTGGGTTATTTTCCGTTAAAAGTAAATCTAAATCACTTACTGTAACTGTTGTAGCACCTACTAATTTAAGAGATGTACCATTACCAGTACCTTTTACTTCTACCTTCTTTGTACCGTTATCTAATTTTATAAGTACTTCGTCATCATCCGGTGCAGTAGTGTAAGATAAACACGCAACAAATGTGTACGCTGTATCAGTTGTAGGCGTTATAGTATAAGTACCGTTCGTTACAACCCAATCACCACTAGAAGCAGTACCACCACCGGATGCAGCAGTCCAAGAATCTTGGAAATACCCTGTCAATGATTCGGGGTCTGTACCATTCATTCTACTATTCCAATACTGTGTTGTTTTCGCTACTGCCATATTTACTGCCTCTTTAATTGTTTTCTAAATGTTCTGCCACTCATACCTTGCCTTCTATTAAATCTTGTACCTTTACCTAAAAAGTATGCAGCAGTACCGGATTTAGGAGAAGGTCGTACATTTGGCCTAACTCTAAATGGTTGTTGAGTGTTTTCTCGCAATTCTGTTAAAGATTTGCCGCCTTTTTTCATTCTACTACCTCTTGCACCAGTAGGTCTTGTACTACTATCTCCTTCATCGAAAGAACCTATAATGAAAGAAATATATCTTGAATATTTTTCTGTTCCTTCGCCTTTTTCTTCTATTAAATTACCGTATAAAGACCTAGCAATTCTACTTATAGCATCACCTGTTAATTTATGGGCTGACCCTCTTGCGTTGAAAGAAGTAATACTATTTTCTCCTGTGGGTACATCTGTATGACCCCATCTTGATTTCTTTTTAAAATGCTTGCTTTTACTCGTTCCGGGCCTATTATTTATCTCTCTTCTTGTTTCTACTACTGTTCTATGTACTACATCACCCAAAAAAGCCTTAGATAACATATACACTCCTTCTGTCAAATAAGTAGATTGTTTGATAAAAGCCGATTTATCGAAATAAGCCTTAAAACTTAAGTTGTATTCTTTATTTCTAAGAGGTTTTGGGTATTTAGGTTTACTTCTATCTATTCTACCACCGGCTTTAAAACCAAAACGGCCCTGCCTTAAATTAGAGGCTGCTCTTTGTTTTCTTAATACTCTATTCCATGCTTCTCTTGATTTAGCCGCAGATGTAGCCTCGGCTGTTTCCCCGCTTTTTAATTTAATTTCTGTACCCGGCATATATCCCGGTGCGGTAAATAAACTTCTCATATTTGCTTGTTGAGAGTTTCTAAAGCCCGCAGACCCTATTCGGCTATTGTCTTTATTTTGTTTTAAGTATCTTTTATCTTGTTTTGTTAAAGCCCTACCGTCTCTAATTTTACCTTGACTTAATTCAAACCAAGTTCTATTTTCTAATTCTGCTATTTGGCTTTGAAAATTGCGTATATTTTCCCCTAATACTTTAGAGTAAATACCTCTTGCTTTAGTCATTGTTCCTAATCTAACCCAACCCGGATGGACATAGTTTTCTCCACTAATAAAAACTGCGCCTTTCTTTTCTTGTTTTACCTTAAATTGTTTTTTTAGATTAGCCATATAATTACCTCAAGAAAAACTTCCGAGATGAGCCAATCTTGTAAGGTTATTTACTCCCCTTTCTCTAAGTACATTTCCTCTTAGAGTATCACCACCTTCGTGAAATGTGGATTCATCTTCCATGTAATATGCTGCTGCTATATCTGCACATATTTCTCTAAGAACGTGTGCAAACTCACCTTGTTGAACAGTAACACCACTTGCGTGTGCAATAGAAACTCCTGTAACACCTGTTAAATCATTACTAGATTTACCAGTCCAAGATATTGTATCACCGTCAATATTGCCGCTACCGGAAGTAGCAAACGCACTTGCGCTAGTTAGTGTTATAGTGGTAGCACCTACTGATACAGCACCGTTAGCGGTAGTTTCTGTAACACTAGGGTTAGACCTACCATAATCATTATAGACCTGTTCTATTTCAATAGAAGCCCTACGGATTGCTACTTGTAAAGTATTACCTGCCTGTACTCTTTGCGCTGAGTTAAGACCCAATCTAAGTCCGACATCACTTGTAGAACAATAATATACCATTTAAACCAATCACTCCTATTACTAATATCTGCGTTATCCAATGCATACGCATACTTTTGGTTTGATATTTTTCAAGTGTCTTTTCAATATTACTAACTTTTACAGCAGTAGAGCCGCTTGTTTGAGACAAATGGCTTACCCACGCATTCCATCTTTCTCTTTCGCTTGTCATATAATCACATTTGTGTAGATATTCCCATAGCACCCGCTACTATTGCTATTAGGGTAAATATAATTTTTTGCATATTAGCCATATAAGTACCTATTAGGCCGTTAGTTATTTCCAATTCAGTAGCCACCTTAGCAAGCCCTGTTTGCATATTTACTTGAGACTGTACAAGTTGTTCTATCAACCTTTCATGTCTTTCGGTTATATTCTCTAAGTTATCTAACCTTAAAGATATTACGTCGTCTGACACTAAGCCTCACCCATGTGTGCTTCTAATCGAGCCACAAGGTCTGCTTTTTTGCCTTTAACTGAAAGACCTGCTTCTTTCAATTTTTCTTTTAGTTCAGAAACATTATGTGAATCAAGAGTTTTTTCTATTTTCTCTATTTCTTCTTTTGCTTCTTCGGCTTTCTCCTTAACCTCATCTACTGAATCTAATAATTCGTCTAGTGTTATTTTACCATCAGCACTTAGTACTAGGTATTTTTTGTACAAAAATACACCTATACCTACTAATGCTGCTAAAGATAACAGTATTAATTCTATATCATCTAATAATGAAGATGAGTCTAAGGGTATGCAATCTATTGTTTCGTTTAGTGCATTCATGCACGTTTCTGTTGTTGTGTTATTCATTTTTATTCCTCTCTATCGTATATTATTTGTTTAACTGCTGAGTGTGGTATAACAGTAAATGCTCTTTCACTACCCCTTCGGTAAATCTTGAACCCATGAGGTGTCTCTTCAATGTTTACATTGGTATATGACTTTTCGGGCGCAATATACACTATTTTTCCTGTTCTTACTACTCCCATAAAATCACTCCCAACGTGGACCTTCGGCCCATCCTACTAGACTTGTCCTACTACCTTTAGTAATAGGTGCAACTCCGTGTTCAAAGTATGATAAGAAACATATTACTGTACCTTTCTTAGCAAGTGCTACTGGGTCGGGATTCTGAGTATGGCTAAATGTTAATTCACCACCTTCATAATCTTCGGGGTCTGATAATTGTACGACAATACTTACCTTTCTATGCATTCCGTCTTGTCTGTTCCAGTCAATGTCATGGTGCATACCATAATGATAACCTATATCTTTGTATTCTGTAAATTGTAAAGGGGGTAAATAAGATACTTTTACGTTAAAATGTTCGTTGGCTTTTTCTATATACCACATCATTTGTTCTGTAAGAGGTTTGTATTTTTCATCTTGTAGCCACCTTATTTGGGTTTTTCTATGACCATCTTCTTCACCTTCACCTGTTCTAAAGGTAGAGGCTTTTTGAGGCTCTGCTTCCTTTGCCGCCTCAATTATTTCATTCACTAATTCTTCACTCAACGCTTCTTCCCACATTATCCATGCGGGATGTTTCATCATTTCTGACATATACTACCATTACATCATAGGGTATTTAAGGAGTATCTAATTAAAGATGTAAGTAATTGTTAATTCGGGTGCGGCTGTTGAGCCGTGAGCATTAGTAGCCGTACAATTTACTTTCATTATTAACTCCATACCGCCACTTGGATATGTTACGCCGCCTTTACCACCCGCAAACTGCCAATACACCTTTTCACCTGCACCGTTTGTACCTGTTGCATCTTGGCTTGTTGATGCTGTGCCTATAATAGATGTAGTACCATTTACACTTGAGTTTGAATCAATTGATACATCCCATGCAAATGACGTTGCACCTGTGGCTCTACAATATCCTTTG
>Ga0213860_10000025_pt1 | contig 54653 bp, 46 predicted proteins | sample PICome_3_FD_160118 | JGI IMG/M metagenome (GOLD analysis project Ga0213860, IMG submission 160118) | Coastal seawater microbial communities near Pivers Island, North Carolina, United States - PICO550 | ecosystem: Environmental > Aquatic > Marine > Coastal | place: USA: North Carolina...
AGAAAAAAATCTAAAGAAGCTAACTACTACGACGCCGAAAGCGAAGGCAAAGACTTCAAAGACAACTTCTACGCGCCAGAAGAGTACGGCACGTGGGACTGTTACCACAAAGACAACACCGACGCGCCGTAGTAAGAGTAAAGAAGCGGAGATTAAGGTCATGAACTCACGGAAACTTGAATTGTTTCCATGGGTAGGCACATTTCCATACTTCATGAAGGATGAAACAGAGAACAAAAAGTGTTGGTTTACCTGTGAAGAACATGCCACAAAGTACATCAGACGATACAACTGTAAGTACAAGCTTTACCACTACACTGGAGGAGGACGGTGATGATCTAATCCTCCCACTTCCTGAAGAGATTCTTAAGACACTATCGTGGAATGAGGGTGATATGTTAAAATGGAGTGTAAATAAGGGGAGTATCACATTGGAGAAAGCAATGACAGATCCAGAGAAGTGGAATAGAGGACTAGACATCTTTATTGAGTCAGTAATCGAACCTGATTCTAACCTTAGAGCACATGCTCATGAGCAAGAATGTTTCCATGAATTGATGTGGGTACGTGAGAATGTTCTGGCATATTTGAAAACTCTCAGGTGGCGTGAATGACACCAGAACCACAGAATCCTACCGTGCCACTAGTATTATCACTGGTGGCATGTTTTGTATTTGCCATTGGTATCATCATCGCTGGATACTTTCATGGTAACATGCACTTAATCACCACACTAAAGAATGCTCACTCATGAAAGAATTTGATTATGACCTGGATTACAAACAACTTGACTTCAAAGATCCAGACACTCGTAGACTTTATCGTATTGGAAGGGGAGAGCAAGGAGTTCTATTGGTACGCCCTTATACAGACATTATTTGTGCTCATTGGCGATTTAGAACCCCTCACATAGCAATACAATCTGCTACACACATTTACTCAATGTTCTTACGTTATCTTGACCAAGAAGATTTCATTGGTATGGATATGTGTCGTAAGTTTCTTGAGATGGGGTTCACACGGTCTAGAAGGTATGCTAACCATCGTTCAGGTAGGAAGTATGCCACGAAACCGCCATACTACCATACAGGCGATCGTGGAGGGGTGCCAGTGTTACCACAAGAATTAGATTGTTTGACCAATGAGAAGGCACAATGTGCTAAGATCTTTAAAATCTATCGTGATCGTGCTGCCAAACACCCAGAGTATGTTAGAATGAGAAAAACATGGAGATCCAATGAATAACCATTATGATCGTGATCACCCACATATCACACTAGATGAACAACTAGAGATTGACACTGAACTCACTCAGTTACACAATCGTTATGATAGACTAATCGAAAAAGTATACCTAATGGGGTATAAGAAAGGACTACTACATAATCAAAACACATCAGACGAACAATGAATCTAACTCTACAAGAGATTGATCATATCATCAAAGCACTTGAATCAATGTCATCTCATGATGTAGCAAGAGCAAGAGAACTCATCGCCCCAGGAGTAACAGATCATCGAGCACTAGTTAATAAACTACAAAACTACAAATATCGCTTACAATAATCATGTACGAAGAACTAAACTGTTTTGAAGAAGCACTAAAACACTTCGGCACTAGAGTAGAGATCATTACTGCTATGGAAATGTCTCGCCGTATCACCCCTGAAGATGCTTACCAAATGATCAAGGATGAACTGAAAGAAGTAAAAAAGTGTCGTAAACTCTTCAAATCAGAAGAATGCTAAGCACACTATTCATTCTATTCTTCATCATACTACTAACAATCACAATGGAGATGACATGGGGTGTCAAACGACCACGCTAAATGGACACATGGTGGACTAGAACCAACATCAGTTAACATACTACGATTAATATCAGAACTAGAAGGAGCATACCAACTAACAAAGTATATGGCATTTGATGATGATAATGCTATACTAGATCAGATGAAGCAACGATACTACAAACTGTACTTCAAACTATCCAAGGAGGAGAAACAATGTTCACAGTAATTACATACGATAATGAACATAAATGTACTCATTACCATGAGGTAGCAGATGCTATAGATTATGATGATGCTGAACAAGTAGTCAAAGATTCTCACCCTAATGAAAGACTACTCGGTATTACCTATTCTCCCCAGGGTAACTCACAAGCTACTACATAGGCACTCTCTAGTATACATCAGCATTCCTTAACGTAATTATACTCCCCCTGTGGAAAAGGTTGTGGAAAAACCTGTGGAAAACTAAATGTATTAAAAAACATAGGTAGTGTGCTTTAATGTGCTCTGGTGTTGTTGGCTTAGCGCCCCTGCTATGGAACGTCAAGTGCCTCAGTGACACCCCTCAAAGTGGCACACAGACCCCTCTCAGGGCATCCTAGTGGCTGTACAATGACTATGTTCTGAAAAACACGAAAAACTCAAAAAAATCAAAAAACCAGAAAGTTTAAATTCTTAAAAAGTGAGAATTTTGAGTTTTTTCGATTTTTCAGAATTTAAAATAGTTAAACTTTAACAATTTCAATGTTTTTCGAGAAATTTGAGTCTTCAGCAGTTAAATCTATTGAAGTAGAAGATAATGTTGTTACTATTGTGTTTAATTCTTCAGATAAAGAATACAAATACAATATTATGAATGAAGAGTTTGTAAATACTCTTCAAGATAGTATTATGAATAACAAATCAATTGGTAGTTTGATTAATAAATCAATCAAAGATAAATTGATTGTTGAACTAAATACCACTACTATTTGATAGTAATAACTAACAACTAATAATGGCAAAGACTAATAGAACTTCCTCTCACAAACAACAGTTTGAAGATGAGTATGAAGATTTCGGGTACGATGTTAAGAACGCCCGAAGATATCAGTCCAAATCTAAACGTACACCAAAGTTTAAAGATTACAATGACTTCGAGGACAGTAATTGAACTGTCCACTACCACTTGATTTCTGATGTGGTTGATGTATTGTATGTAAGTCAAACAAATTCATCCAATGAAAGAGAACATCATCGACAGAGAAAAACTCCAAGATGCACTCATTGAATCGATCATTGATGGTATGGATCACAAGACGATGTATGCCTACGTTTATGATAGTTTGAATGGCAACTTTGATGATTACACAATGAACGAACTTATTCAGGAGACTGAAGAGTATTACCCTGAATTGTTGGAAGATTGTAATGTAGTACAGGTGACCTACACTGACACCCCCATGGCAGAAGAAGTCTACGGCGGGTGACAGTCGGACTAGTGGCACACAGGGGGTTGTAAGTGCCCCCTTCTCCTGTATTGTATAGAAGTCAACCAAACGACACCAAACATGCGTAAGATCGAACGACTGATGAATGCTGCTGTTCACAACAACAGCAACTGGAGCAATTCCAACACCAGTGTTACTTTCTGCCCTGAATCTGAAGAGTCCAAAGTATACCTTCACGGCAACCACATTGCCACTGTGGGTGACAACTTCCTTCAAATATTTGATGGTGGATGGCAATCCAACACCACCAAATCTCGTCTGAATGCTCTCATTAATGAGTTCTGTAATGCCATGACCGATGGTGTACATCAGAAGGATTTTGCTTGGTTCATTCGTGACAACAACGTCACACGTGAATTCGAGAATGGGTACATCTTCGCCTGATAGATGCACTACCACTTGCCAGCACTTCCTAATGGTGTAGAGTATCAACCCCGTCGAAAGATGGGGTTTTTTATTGTATACAACATCACAAAAATGTTGTACAATGCTGTTAAATAGCAACGACACTTTCAAGGGGGTTTCTAATGACAGTTCAGGAAATGTACGATGAAATGATTGAACAGTCTTTGGAAGATTATTTTGTAGGGTATACAGAGACATCACAATATGATGATAGAGGTGAATACGTAGACATTGAATATACCACTGCTAATTAACACAAACTGGTCAGCCGCGCCAACCACCTGACTAAGTGGCACAGCACCCCCAGCAAACCGTCCGACCCCGTGCTTATAATAGGCACATGAGAAACAAACTGATCAACGACGACAACTTGCTTGAACTCCAAGGGTTCATGTTTGACACCATGGCATCTGCTGAAATGGCAGTCGATTGGTTTTGTGATCGCTTCGAATGTTCTGCCACTGATGAAGTGATCGACTTTGTAATTGATGCCCACTTTGCTTTCTTCGGTGAATGAACAAAATGTCAACCAAAGGCAACTTTTCTTTCTACAAGGTAGAGATTGACCTCCACGAATCTCCCTGCCATCCTATTGTTTTCTTTAGGAAAGAACGTAAGTGCAAAACATCTAAGGGGATGGATAGGCAACACAATCGAGTTGTGAATGAGACGGTTGATCAATGGCGTCCATACTCTCAAAGGATCAGGCGTTACACCATCTCACGTGTGCCAGCAGATCAAGTGGACTATGTGGTGAACTGATCGCCCTCCCATCCTCTATACTAAGGACATGACAAACAAAGCAATGAAACCATCCGACTTCCCCATGGCACAGTCCCTCACCTTTGCTGACCTGACGGGTCGTGCTGGTCGCCCCATGGACTTCGATGGTGACTTCGATGATCACTTCACCGCTGAGGATTATGATCGCCGCCGTGCTCAGCGTGACGGTTGGGGAACTGACTCCTGGGACCGCTACTGCCGCTGAGCAGGGTCTACAATACACACAACAAACAAACCAAACCACATGACCATCGCCACTGCTCCTGAGACCTTCAACGGTTGGGCAAACTACGAGACCTGGAACGTGTCCCTGTGGATCAACAACGATGAGGCGATGTACCGTCTCGCTCGAATCAAGGGGCACAGTGGATACGATCACCTGATCCCTGCCCTAGAGGTGAACTTCGGGCAGATGACCCCTGATGGTGTCCGTTGGATGGATGGACGGATCGACACCGACGAGATGGACGAGATGCTCGAAGAACTGTGTGACAACGGGTGAACTGTACCCCATAGGGCAGGCAACCCCTGCCCTGGGCTCTACAATACACACAACAGAGAAACACAGATGCCCACCGCTTGCTTCGCCGTCCAACCTGCCTCATTCGCCAACTTCGATGAGTGGGGTTGTGATTGGGCAACCGATATCAACCATGCCTACCGTCTCGCTGCTACCTATGGAGAAGATGCAATCATTTGGCGCTGCCCCCACCAAGGCAACCCCATCCGCTGGGTTCGTGTTGAGCACCAAGGCGACAGCATCCAAGCGTGCTAAGATTGCCAAGGCAGGCGCTCGCCTCCTGAATCGTTTCCTCCCACACCATAAGATCGTCGTCTTCACCAAATGAACTTCGGAACAGCAACCAAAGCAGAACTCATGGCAGCAGGGTTCACCATGAAGACCATCCGCCCACGTCGCCCACGTAAGGGTGAACTCATCTGCCAGCGAGTCGGATTTAAAACCAAGCGAGGCAGTCAGCAATGGCGACAGCGTGAGCACATCAGCAGTCCATCTGCCTATGCCGTGGTGATGGGCAACGGGTGACAGTATAGCACAGGGGCGGGGGGACAGTTAATGCCCCCTTGCCCCCCTAGCGCCCCCGCGCCGAGCGATCCCAAAAAAGTACCTTCTTTCTAACCTACAAACGTTTCCAGACGAGCGATAAATATTAAGAGGGAAATCGAGAAATCAAAACAACTCGAAAATAAAAAATTTCCCAGGTATCAAACGCCCTCAAAAGTCGATCATGAAACACAAAGTAACTTACAGAACGCCTAACGGCGTATTGCAGGAAACCATGTTTGATCAATTTGATGAATTTTGTGACAACATGGAGGACGTAGCAGCACAATATTACCAGGGACTGAAAGAACCTGGAGATGTCAACATTGAATCAGTATTAGACGATGGAACAACAAGAGGAGAGAAAGTTTCATTCGATGGAAGAACTGAATTCCTATCTGAGCAACATGAAGCTGATGTATAGACCTCCTGGTGGGGACTATATGCTTCTGACAGACTATCTGAACACCATAGAAGAACGCTTAAGGAGGTTGGAAGGTGGCACAACTAGTAATACCGACAACGGTTGATACAACGTCAACAGACGGCAATTGTACGTATCCTGCTAAGCCTCTCGAAGGACAACCGATTGTCTCACCGAACATTACGATTGGTGGACAACAGGTAAAGTTCTATACTGCTTCGACACCTCCTGCCACTGTAGAGGGTGTGAAGGTAAATCCACTTATTCCAGCACCATGCCAACCAGGGGTGAGAGTTATTCAAGCAACAGTAAATACTACTGTGTTCTTTAATAATCAATTGCCAGCGGTAGCAGGGGACCAAGCATCAATGGCAGGTAGTCCTAGACCACTAGTTGGTCCATACGGTCCAGCAACAGTGTTAATTGGCAGTTCTGGATGATTATGGTATAATATGAAAGTCAACTGAGGTTATTATGGCAAGAGCAAAAGTCGGACTGAGTGGTCAGAAACTGATCGAGGCTACTCCCAAATCTACCCGTCAGGGTATGGGGAAGAACACGAAGTATGCTGCCACTAGCAGAAACAAAGCAAAGAAGAAGTATCGTGGACAAGGTAAGTGAAGTAAGAGAATGGATTAAGCATGTTTCTATGAAGCGTGGGGAACTTGGTGGGTATGCCATATGTCCCTACGCTTTTTCTGCGTCTGTTCGTATAGAGGAACGCGCTCTGAGCGAGGTGACTCTGATAGAAGGCGCGGATGTAACCGTTTTTATTGTTGGAGACTGTAGCGTTGCTGCTATGATGGCAACCGTTGATACTCTTAATATGATGTATAGAGATCATATATGGTTAGACGACCATAAAGACGAACCAACGTTTATAAACGGCGTTCAAAGTAATTTTGGTAAAGATAATCTTATTTTGTGTCAGCGCCGAGATAAATTACTAGAGGCGAGACAAAAGCTTCATAAAACCGACTATTATAGTCATTGGCACCAAGAAATGTACGAGAGGATCATCCATGGCAAATTCACCAGTAGACAAGAGCAAACAGTTCGTCGAATCTGGAATGACACTCATAACGGATCAAGCAGCGGACAAATGGTTGAAGATGTATTGTGAACGTAATGATAGAAAGAAGTTAGCGAACTTCCTTAGTCAAGCAGAATGGGACGATGGTTTTGTTGGGAAGTAAGATAAATAGTCAATAAAACTGTCTTCATGCCTGAATTCCAGACATTTAAGGATTTCAACATCAACTTTAAGCCTCATCCTGTAACAGATGACTTACAAGTTGTAAAAGATAGTGCAGACATCAAACAGTCTATTAAGAGTCTCTTATTGACCCGAAAGGGTGAGAGACTCTTTAATTCTGATTTGGGAACTGCTCTAGCGGATTTATTGTTCGAACCTTTGGATTTTGGTACGGCAGCGATCATACGAGATGAGATTTATGAAGTCATCAATAAGTATGAACAGAGAATTGAAATTCGTGAACTGAATGTTGATACTAACTTTGATGATAATGGTTATGACATTAATTTAGAATACTCGATTCGTGGTAGAGCGGATCTACAAACAAACATCGAATTCTTCCTAGAGAGCACTAGATAACCATGGCGTCATACGTACAAGTATCAAACTTAGACTTTCAAGACATTAAGACTGCTCTCAAGGAATATTTGAGAGCACAGTCTGACTTTACGTCGTATGACTTCGAAGGATCGTCAATGAGTGTCCTATTGGACATTCTTGCTTATAATACGTATTATACAGCGTTCAACGCCAACATGGTGGTGAACGAACTGTTCCTGGACTCAGCAACCCTCAGGGACAACGTTATTGCCCTTGCCAAGCAGTTAGGGTATAGACCCAAGTCAAAGGTCGCTCCAGAGGCACGGGTGACCTTCTCTGTGACCTATCCTGGTGCTTCTCCAAAAGTATCTGTACTACAGAAGGGAACAGGTTTCACAACTGTATTCAATGATACACTATATTCTTATGTAACAGTTGATGACCAGTCGGTGCCTGTGGAAAACGGCGTTGCTTACTTTGATGGCATCCCTATCTATGAAGGAACCCTGATTACCAGCACTTATGTTGTCAATACCTCTCTACCCTCCCAGAGGTTCATTATTCAGAACCCAGGCGTCGATACTAGTTCTGTAAGGGTAAAGGTATACGAGAGTGCTCAATCGACCTCCTACGCCGTTTACGACTATGCTGAGAACATTCTCAATGTAGACTCCCAGTCCAAAGCATTCTTCCTTGATGAAGTAGAGGATGAGCGTTATGAATTGTTCTTTGGTGATGGAGTTCTAGGCAGCAAACTCGACAATGGTAACAAGATCGAGATTACATACCTAGTTACTAATGGTGCTGACACCAATGGAGCGAAGAGCTTTACCTTTAATGGTGTCATTACTGATAAGTTTAGCAACACTGGATTCGTCTATAACGTTTCTGTCAACTCTTCAGCAACCGTAGCAGCAAATGGTGGTGCTGGTATCGAGTCGATCTCCAAGATCAAATACAACGCTCCAAAGTATTTCAGCACTCAAGACCGTGCTGTTACTGCTAATGACTATGGCAGCATTGTAAGAAACATCTATCCTGCTATCTCGGACATCATCACGTTTGGTGGTGAAGAGGATGATCCACCAGAATACGGCAAAGTAAAGATTGTCATCAAACCAGAAAACGCCAGTTTCTTGTCTTCTACTACAAAGAAGAACATTGTAGACAAGATGAGAGAGTATATGGTTGCTTCTGTCACTCCAGAGATCATTGACCCCTCTATTCTCTATATTGAGGCAACTAGTGCCATCTATTACAACACTTCAGTAACTACAGAGAAACCCGAAGAGATTAGAAACAAAGTTATCTCAGGAATCAATTCTTACCTGGCACAATCTACGGTAGAGAAGTTCAACGGCAAGTTCCGTTATAGTAAGTTTGTATCAACTATTGACAATAGTGATCGCTCTATTTCCTCTAATGCCACGACGATTATGATGAGGAAGGATTTCTATCCTCAGATCAATTCTACGTCATTCTATGAGGTTTGTTATCAGAATGAATTTGATGAACCTTGTGATGGTCCAACCCTGATGTCTACAGGGTTTAAAGTCACTGAGTTCCCTTCATACACAGTGTATTTTGAAGATAGGGATGGCATAATCGTCCTATATAGATTAGACAGTTTGACTGGCGAAAAAATCACATTGAACGATTCTATTGGAACCGTTGATTATGTGAAAGGTGAGATCAAATTGTATGATGTAACTATCATCCAAGGTAGTTTCAGTGATAATAAAATTGAAATTCGTGTCAAACCCAAGTCGAATGATATTAATGCTTCTAGAGAACTATATCTAGATGTTGATGTAACTAAGAGTAAATTCACGGTATACCCAGAGTAAGATTAGATGGCAGCCAAGAAGAGAAGGTTATCGTCCCTGATCGAGTCACAACTCCCAGGGTTTATCCAGTATGAGTACGAAAATTTCTCGAAGTTCGTAGAAAAGTATTACGAACAGCAGGAGTCTGCTGGTCAACCGTTGGATATTGTCTCTAATCTAAATCAGTATAGAGATATCAATTTTTATGAAAAGAACCTACTAAATCAACAATCTACACTATCTGGTTCTATTGCTGCTGACGCTAGTTCTTTTGAGGTGGCACGTGATGGGGATTCCTTCCCTGAAGAGAACGGTTATGTTCAAATTGGTGACGAGATTCTATTTTATCAGACTAGAAGCGGCAATGTTTTTAGTGAAGTCTCTAGAGGTGTAAGTGGTAACACCACCCTAGGAGATTTGTATACCAAGTCAGCATTCGTTACAACTGCTGCTGTCCCACATTATCAAGGTGATGTTGTAAGAAACATCAGTAATCTATTTCTATATGCTCTAGTTAAGGAATTTGAGAAGACATATCTGTCTGAATTCCCAGAAGCATATCTCAAAGAGGGTGTCGATAAAAGATCCCTAATTAAAAATATTTCTTCGTTCTACAAGGCAAAGGGCACCGACAAGTCGATCAAGTTCTTGTTTAACGCTATCATTACTGATGATCCACTAGATGTACCTGAGGTTGTCAAACCAAAGAACTACACACTTAAGGCATCTGTATCAGATTGGACTAAAAACTATTCACTAAAGGTAAAAGTAAACACTGGTGATGTATTCAGTCTAATTGGTGAGCGTATCACCCAAGAGATTGATGGTTACGATAAAGGCATTGAGTTTGCTCAGGCAGTTGTTGATAATGTCATCTCTATTGGTAGTGATGGTCAAGAAGACTTGTACGAGGTTATTCTAGAACCATCTACAGTCAATGGTCAGTTCCAAGTTTCTGGTAGAACTGAAACTACTGTCATATTGTCTGCCACTGCTACTAGTAATGATACAATCACTGTCAAGTCTACAATGGGATTTCCCAAGACGGGCAAGATTCTAGTTGGTGATGAAGTTATTACATATAAGGACAAAACTGTTAATCAGTTTATTATCGATCAACGTCTTGGTCCTATCAGAAACCACAATATCGGTAAGAGCGTATTCCGTTATTCTACTATCACTGGTGGTGATGTAAAGATCACTACACTAGGTTTGTTGTACAACCTATTGCCATCCGAGCAAGCACCATATTCTGTTCGTGGTGATATGGTCCAAGTTGGAGACGCTGGTTTCCAAACTAATGATCCTATTATCTTCGATACTATTCTAGGAAGGAATAGATGGAGAATCAATGAATCTCCATCGACTCAAACTGTTCAGATCAAAGGAGTCACTAAACAGTTCGTCGGTGATGTAGGAGCAGTGTTTGAGGATGACCAATACTATTATATTGCCTCTTCTTCATATCCTTCTGGAAATATTCTTGTAGATACTCAGTATGGCGAGAATCTACTAGACCAAAAGCACCTAAAACTAATTCGTAAGCAACCTGTAACCACCACAGAAGTATATGAAACTTCTAATAGAGATGTTGGTATTTTCATTGATGGTGTTCCTGCTTTGGGATACAAATCTGATGAATTCGTCAAGCAAGGTGCTATTGAGTCGGTAACTGTTGAGAACAGAGGATTCTCTTACGCTAACCCACCATTTATTCTTGTCAATGAGCAACCTGGCAAAGCAAGGTGTACACTCAATGGTAATGTTCTAAATGAAATTGAAATTCTAACTACAGAAAACTTTGATGACGATCCTGCTATCAGAATCACTTCTGGTGAAGGGGCAGTTCTAGAACCAGTAATTACTGCTGGTGCTATTACTAGCATGAATGTCATTAATGCTGGTAGATACTATTCTACACCACCAGTCATTCGTATCGTAGACCAACTTGGTAAAGGTAACTTTGCTGAGTTTGAAGCAATTCTTGATTCTGATGGTAGTATTAGTGAAGTCAAAAAGATTTCTAAAGGTAGATTCTACACTAGAGGATATACTAACGTTTTTGTTGAATCAGTTGGCAAGGGTGCTGTTGCTTCGGCAAAAATCAAGCGTTGGGTATATAACCGCTACGAGCAGATCAAAAATAATGTAGATAGCAGCAATGGCACAGTATTTGCTAACTACAACCCATTGAGAGATTATGGTTATGCTTATGTTGCTAATCCAGTTAATGCTAGAAAGAAAGCATATTCTAGTGACAGTGCTTATAATGCCAACTTGATCAATGAGAATATCCACTCTCCTATTATTGGTTATGCCTATGATGGCAATCCAATCTATGGACCAATTGGATACAGCGATCCTGTAGATACTGGTTCTTCTCTAACAAAACTTGCTAGTGGTTATGATCTTAAAGGTTCGAGACCAAATGGTCCTGATACTGGTAAGTATCCACTCGGTACATTTATTGATGACTATCAGTGGGTTCCTAGTGTAAACTCTGGCAAAACTGAACTAGATCAGAACAATGGTAGATTCTGTGTAACACCAGAATATCCAAATGGTACATACGCTTACTTCATTACTGTAGACTCTAATGAAGTTCCTCAGTTCCCATATCTTCTTGGTAAGAACTACTATTCACTGCCAGTAGATTCTAACTACAATTCTAATATTTCTCAGGATGATATTCCTGTAGGGTTGAAAGCACTCAGATCTAGTCTATCTGAAAGTAATGGTAGTGAGTTCGGTGCTTTGATTCAAGATGTCAAAAAAGGTAATATCTCTTCTGGTTACGTAGAATCTTCTACTGATAACTTCTCTCCTGGTAACACTGTATACTTAAACAATACCAAAACTGATGGTGGCGGTGCTGTTGTCAATGTAGATCGTGTTACAGGTGTTGATGTTTCGTCGATTGAATGTACTCAGACAAAAGCAACACAAATTAAAATTCAAGAAAGTGGATATTTGTTCGCTGGAGATGAAATTAGTCAGACAGGAGAAGATGGTGGCATCATTGCTACTGGAGATCTTATTGGTGATGTATTCAATGCCAGTGAATTAGTTCTCAGGAATGTTAATGGAACATTTAACACAACTAGACCTATTGATTCCGAAACTATTGTTGTAACTCTAGTTTTGGATTCTGACGCCAACTTTACTGCTGGCGCTACGATGAGATTGACTAATGATGACAATGAAGATCAAGCGACTGGCGAAATCTTAGAAAGTACAAGCAGACAGAACTCTGTTAAGGTAAAGGTAACTAGTAATGCCAATTTCTTTGTTACATCTAATTATTACCTAAGAAGTTCTAACCTCAGTGATAGCAACCGTGTAGAGATTATTTCTATCAACTCACTAAGCACAGGTCTAAATCCATTCTCTGTAAATGAGAACATTGCTATTGCTACTACCACAACCAATCACAATCTAGGAGCAGGCGATCAAGTAGTTGTAGATATTCTACCAGATGACGCTTCTACCGAAACCGAGTATTATGTAAGAAAGCGTTTGTATCAAACTGCTACTGCTTTACAACCACAGCACAACTCTACTATTACTGATCCTGGTATTGGTAGTGCTGATGTTTTGAATAGTGGTCTTGGTTATACTGCCGACACTTATTATGAGGTTGAACTAATTTTTGTGGATTCTACCCAAGCAAGGCCTGGTGTGGGTCTACCTGGGGATGCTGGTAATGCTTTGGCAACTATTGATGTATCCAATCCACAAGGTCTAGGATCTGGTGGTGTTGGATCTATTTTGATTACTACTAAGGGTAAAGGATATCGGAAAGGCGATCGTCTAACAGTTTCTGATGCTGCCCTACAAAGGTCTGTTGGTGAATCTAGACCAGATAGATTGATTCTGGAAGTAGATCATGTTGGATTTGCTTATAGCAATACTGTTCTTAAACTAACTAACGTAAACAATCTATCTCAGGAAGATTTCATTCAGATTGGTCCAGAAGTTCTTAAGGTTACTGCTGTTGATACTACTACTGATGAAGTTACTGTTGAAAGAGGACAGCAAGGTACAACTCCAACCAATCATTACGATGGTGCTACCGTAACACTAAAAGATGGATTCTATAGATTTAGTGATGACTTTAGACCATTCGGTGATGATATCACTAAACCATATCTCAATCAGTACAATTCTGAAACTCATGTAATTGATGTTTCATATGATTACAATGCCAATCAACCACAGGTATTGTCTAACAGTTCATCGTTCTTCGATAGCTCTATTCCACAGAAACTAGTTCAGTTTAAAACTGTTGAGGAAGAAGCATTCAAACTTGAGTTTTCCACAGACAATACAAATTTCCAAATCAATCCTGTTCTTGATGTTCAGAAGTATTACAAATATACTTTTGATGTTAGTCACTTCTCGATGCTTGACACATATCTAGATTTTTCATCTAGTGCTAACTATAATATCTTTACTGAAGAAAAAGAGACTAGTGGTATTGCTCCTGGTAATGCTGGTGCTTTTGTGTCCATTAAATTGGGATTTGGACCTGCTATCTCTACGAATACTTATCAAGAAAGAAGAGCAATTAATTTCCAGAACTACTTCTACTTTATTAAGGTATCTCCTAATGTAGACACTAGTGGTTCTTATCTAAGGATTATTGACGATCCATTGACAGGAATCAAGAATGTCTTGTACAGCACAGAAACCAAGTTTGTTTATGGGGTCAATGAAACTCCAGCATACGATGGTAGTGGTACAATGTCGTATATTACTAGCGCCAGACTTGCTGAAGGTAACATCCACTCTGTCAAAGTAGTCAACACTGGTGAGGGATATGCTAAGATTCCTACTGTATATGGTGTCCAACCAACTGCTGTAAACGAAGCATTTGTTGATCCTGTATGGGATCCTGTTCTACAGGTTGTTACTGGTTTTAATATCACGGATCAAGGTGGTGGTTATTCTAAACCAGTTGTCTTGTTAACAGACACTGATGGCATCAAATATGAGTATGAGTGTAGTCATCTAAACGGTAAACTCAGTCAAGTTGCTGTATTGAAGCAAGGCAGTGGATTTACATATAAACCAACAGCAAAAATCATTGAATCTGATGTAAAGATCTATCTAGAGTCTAACAACATTGGTTTGCCACAAAATGTCAAGATCAATAATCCTGGTCGTGGTTTTAATGCTGACAAATCTCAGTTGGGTTCTTACGAATCTCCAACAACATTTGTTCTAAGAAACATTAGTGATCGATTCTTCTCTGGTGAGAAAATTAGACAGTTGACAACAAATGCTACTGCTGTTGTTGCTCAAGATGGTTTTAGAGAGGGAAGCAACCTGCTGAAAGTCGTTGCTATCACTGGGGTTTTCGATAGTGGTAGTGAGATTACTTCTGTTCTTGGTGGCAGAACCGCTACACTGTATGCTCAGTTGTCTACAGAGTTTGAACCTGATATCAGGTCTTATGTAGACAATTTTGGATACTATACTTCTGATAGAGGTAAACTTAGTAATGCTAACCAGCGTCTACAAGACTCTTTCTTCTATCAAGACTATTCTTATGTAATTAAGTCGAAGACTTCTATTACTGAGTGGAGAGACCTAATTAAGAAGACTACTCACCCAGCTGGATTCCAGATGTTTGGTGAGATGGTTGTTGAGAGTCAAGGTGAGGCACCAATGCCTACCACTCAACCATCGCTTAATTATGTTAGCACGATTGAACTACCACCTGTACAGATTACATCTCTAACTTCATCCAAACTTGTTACTGTTATTCAACAGAAATTAGAGCAACTCAAAGTAGAAGAGGGTCGTGGTTCTATTTCTATCGATACGTTTGATGCTACTGAGACGGTTACTTACAATGTAAGTCTTTCTCCTGCTTTTGATGGTACGTTCGATCTATCTACAGGCAACTTGGTTGGTAACACCGAGTTTACTCTAATTGATAAGAAGAACAATCTACCACTACAACTTACCAAAAATGAGCAACTCATCTGTACTCTAGATGGTATTTTCCAAGAACCAGGCGAAGCATTTACTATTAGTGGCAACAGAATCACTTTTGCCGAACCTCCTCTTGGTGCCCGTGTTGTAGAGGGTCAAGATGTTGACCCTGTTAAGTTCTATGGTAGAGCAATCAAATTCAAGGAATCTGCTCTTAATGACAGATACTTTAGAAAGATTAAATCAATTGCTGATCAGTTTGATGGCAACACCACAGACTTCTCTCTATATTGGGAAGATGGTACTATCGTCAAGACAGAAGATACCGAGAATCTAATTGTTGGTTTGAATGGTGTTATTCAGAAAGCAAGAACTACCGAAACCGAACCATTTGGCAATTCTTACTCTATCATTAGAGATGAAGATGATACTGTAGCAGATATCATTCGTTTTACAAAACCACCTATTGATAATGAAGATCTTTATGGACCCCCTGAAGAACTTCCAGAAATTCTTAAGAATTATGAGAAGTGCTTTATTTACAGCATTGGTAGTTATGAGCGTTTGAAGATTAACTCCGATTTGTATGAATATAGATTTGGTGGACCATATCTGATCCAAGATGAAGTAACTAATTCTGTAAGAAAAATTGATGATCCGAAGTATGCTTTGGTCTTTATTGATGGTGTTCTACAGAGAGATACTGATTCTTACACTATCGTCGGTCCAAATATTACCTTTACCAAACCACTTCAGTTCTCCGAGAACTCTGCTGGTAATAGAGCGGTACAAGATGTTAACATCATTTTGATGTATGGTAGAGATGTAGCAAAGACTCTTACTTTCTACGATTTCGAACCATTTTCTTACAGAAATACTATTAGTGTAACACTACGTGGTGCTGGTATTGGCACTAGAATTAGACCTCAACTTGATCAATTCGCTGGTCAAAACTTCCACCTCAAGCAAGGTGGAACTATCGTTGGTAAAGTACAGAATGTATCTAACGAGTTTCCTGACGAAGCTATTCTTACACTACAGCATAATGTAAACGTTGAGTTTGATGAAAATACAGGTCTAGACATCTGTCTAGCAGAAGACACATATACGGTATATCCTATTACTGGACCATATACTGTAGAAGCGACCTATAAGACAGATGACGAAGGTGAAAGAGTTCTAGAGAAGAACGTTCCTTCTTGGTTGTTTGGTGTTGAAGCTGGTCTCGAAGCATGGAATAACAAGAATTCTATGTTTGCCAACTTGCTACCTGGAGACAAGATTCTCATTGATGGCGAGAGCGAGTATCGTGAGATTATAAGAACTCCTGATCAAGTATACACCAAGTCATATGTTAATGAGTATTATATTGAAAATGAGCACTATGCTAAGGTTCAGGCAACTAACTATGAAGGTGATACTGAAGGCGAAGGTTTAAGTATTACTGCTAGTGTAAACCAGTTTGGTGCTATCACTACTCTCAATGTTGCTGACGTTGAGTTTAACCAGAGAGACCTGTCACTATACTTCGACGAAGGTATTCTTCTACAACCAACTGCTTACGAATACTTCACTACCCCTGAAGTTCACTTCATTCCTGTTGACGGCAATGGTGGTGGAGCAAAAGCAGAAGTTATCGCTTATGGTGGTCAGATTCTTGATGTTGTTCTAACTAATGGTGGTGCTGGATACACCCAACCACCAAGAGTTGTAGTAGCAAGAAGATATAAGAGAATTAAGGAACAGACCCGTAAGATTGATACTCTAACAGAAATCAGAATCCAAACGGAAATTGATTCTGTCTTCTCTATGATCGGTAATACCGAGATTAGAATTGAGGGTGGTCCATTCAGTCCTCAGGCTATTGCTTCTATTGTCAGTTTTGGTGGATTTGATCCAGAACTGAACACTAATAGACAGATTATTGCTGGCATTAATACTCTCTTTGGTGAAGAACGTGACGCTAGAATGACTGATGAGAAGTTCCCAACTTCTATCGATATTAAGACCCCAGCATTCATTACTCCAGTAGTTATTGAACTCAATACCGAAAGAGTTCTTACCCAAGTCATTGGTGGTGTTGTTGGATTCGAAGCACTTGCTACTCTGGAGACTATTACTACAGAGGAAATCAATAAGATCATTCAGATCAAGGCAAACAAAGCATTTGAACCAAAAGGCATTCCAACATCTGGTGGTCTTGGAACATTTGTTGATGCTCCTATCTCCGATACCTCTACTATCATCTATGCTGCCAATACTCAAGGATTCCCAGATACTCCTGCCAGAATCCTTATTGGTGGTGAATACATTTACTATAGAAGAAAAGAAGACGACAGATTCCTTGACGTTGTTAGAGGATATCAGGGAACTACCGCTATTGCTCACAACCCTGGCGATCTAATTCTATCTCAACCTGAATTCACTGTTCTTCTCTCTGGTGGTGTTAATACTATCCTCAGTGAGGGTAGCGTTGCTCAATCTTCTGTAACTAATATAGAGAAGACAGCACAAATTCAGTCTATCAGTGAAGTTATTGATACTTTCACAAATATCAATGAAATAAAGCAATCTATTGATCTAGAAGAAGAAGTTATTCTAGAGCGTGTAGATAAGCAGATCACCATTATCCCACCAACATCATATAATATTGTTACTGAGACACATGCTACTCATTCTAGAGTCTTCAAAGCATCTGCTGGTCTTGCTGATGTATTTGGTGTAAGTGGTGAAGTTCTAACTGCTGGTCCAGAAGTAACTGAAATTCAGTTGACTCAAGAACAGCAAATTGAAGTTGATAACCTTTCAACTGTTTCTTCTGTTTCTATTGGTAGTGTTGCTGCCACAGCAACCTCTACTTCTAAGGTAGTAACTACTTCACATGAGTCTACACTTATTACCAACACAGTTGCATTTGATGTTCTGTCTACTGTAACTAGTGTATCCACACAGATTATAGAGAATCCACAAACTCGTATTGATTCTCTATCGTCTAACATTGTAACATTTACTAACCTCAACCTAAACAGAACTGCCCTGAGAGAAATTCAAACTTCTACTCAACCATTCATTATGCACCACAGGGTGACTGATGTTGTAAATTCTGTACAGGATGTTAATACCGAGTTTACCACCATTTCTATGGTTCTTGGTGGTGTGAATGCTACTGCTTCTGGTGGTACAGAAATTGATTATCGTTATGCTATTGTTGACTTTATCATTGAAGAATATGTACTAGAAGAGTATATCTTCCAGAGAAATGGTAATCAAGTATTCCTGCTTGATCCATATAATGAAGTAATTCGTAGAGATGGTTCTTCCTTTATCGTAGAAAACAGATCCCAGAATGCTCCTCCAGGATTTGAGGATTACAACCTTGGTAATGTTGGTTTGACACTGGGTGCTTTCGAAACTAATGCTAAGGTTGATAGTGGTATTGCTTCTGGTCTAACTATTGCTGACGTAGATGCTATCTACCCAACTTTGAACATTCGTGATTTTGACTTTAGAGCAGAATCTGCTCTGCTTGGTAATGGTGATAGATTCAACCTTGGTATTCCTACCTATCAACAACCAATGTCTGAGGTTGTTAGTGGTATCGATATCAATGGTGAAATGACACTAGATTCTAACGAATATTTCCCAACTTCGGGACATATTATAATTAGAAACAATAGTGGACTATATATTGATACCTTGTCTGTAATCTCTTATACTGGCAAGAGCGGCACCAACAAACTGACTGGATGCCAGCTAGAGAGAGGAGATAGTCTCCCATTAGGCGGAGACTTAGCAACTCCCTTCTCTATCGTATAAATATAAATAAATCAGACAAAACGTTCACACATCGAGAGATTATCAATGGCTGCTATTATCTCAGACAAGTTTAGAATTTTTAACGCCACCCAATTCCTTGAGTCGTTGTCTGAGCCCACTGGCGGCGCAGACACCTCTACCGAGAGAACAAGGATGTATTTCTTTGTGGGTCGCCCCCAAAGATGGGATGCCTACCTTGAAATCTTCAATGCTAATGCTACTCCTTTTGTAGCAGGTAATGAAGTTTACATTGGCGCTAACTATGCTTCCGCCACTTTTAAGGCGACAATTAGAGAAGTATACGAGAACTCGCTCCTTCTCCACACTGTTGGTCCTCAGACCAATTCTGTTCCTACACCAGGGCAAGCACTTAAAGGTTGGAACGGTACTGCCGACACCAATGCTGAAGCATTGACTGGTGTGTATCGTTATGCTACAGAGGATGTTCCTCCTGTACCACTCGACAACCAAACCGAAAAGTATGATGTTTATGATGACATCATTGCTGCTAAGCGTATTACTACCGACTTTGCTCGTAGCGTAATCCGTCGTTTCAACTGGGATACCGCTGCTAACCCATTCTTCGACATGTGGAAGCCTGACTACTCCACAACTCCTGGTTCTGGTGGTCAGATTGGTAAAGCTGGTGCTACTGGCGCTACCAATATTGCTGATGCTAAGTTCTACTTGATCAACTCTCAGTATGAAGTATTCAAGTGTCTCTATAATGGTCAGAATCCTGCTAACCCAGCTGGTCAAACTGTAACCAACGAACCAAAGACCACTCCTTCTGCTGGTCAGGGTACTTATGCTAACGGCATCTTCACCGAAGATCCTGCTGCTAATGGTTATATTTGGAAGTATATGTACACCATCCCAACCGATGACGTACTACGTTTCCTCTCCACCGACTTCATGCCAATCGTCCTCACATCGGACACTACTCGTCAGGCAACTGAAGCACTTGCTACTGCTAATCCTGACGCTATCAACGTTGTGTTGATCGAAGATGGTGGCACTGGTCTAACCAACGGCACATACTATGCTCCTATCGTCGGTGATGGTACTGGTGGTAAGGTTGAGATCACCGTTTCTGGTGGTTCTCTTTCTGCTGTCGTCGTAACCGATTCTGGTTCTGGTTATACATATGCTTCTGTTCCTCTCCAAGATGGTCTAGTCAATGGCGATCCAGGTTGGACAGGTTCTGCTATCGGTCTTTATACCGACGCTGGTCTAACAACTTCTGCTACTGGTGCTGTTCCTTCTAACGCTACTGGTGCTCTTGAAGTTATTCTTCCTCCTCAGGGTGGACATGGTGCCAACATGGAAGAAGAACTCAACGCTAAGCGTGTTATGACGAACATCCGTCTAACCTACGCTGAAGGTTCTGGTGACTTCCCTGTTGACAACGACTTCCGTCGTATCGGCATCATCCGTGACCCATATGCTGCTGGTGGTACTACTTTCGCTACCGCTCCTACTCTAAGTGGTGTATATGCTGTCAAGGTCACTGGTGCTACTGCTGACTATGTTGCTGACGAAACCATTTCTCAGACAACTGCTTCTGGTGGTACTGCTTATGGTACAGTCGTATCTTGGGAAAGAGATTCTGGCAATGCTGGTCCTGGTGGCGCTGGTGTTCTTAAGTACATCCAGTCTCCTTCTCTCCACACCGATGCTGGTGTTGTAAGAGAGTTTGAGAACAGCGGTCAAGCAATTGCTGGTGCTCAGTCTCTTGCTTCTGGTACTGTTGATGGTGGTAACAACGACACACTCGTAGGTGTTACTTTTGCTTCGGGTCTTGCCTCTCCTGAGATTGGCAACAACTCTGGTGAAATCATCTATGTTGAGAACCGTCGTCTCATCACTCGTGCTGCTGACCAGATTGAAGACATCAAACTCGTAATCGAGTTCTGATTTACTTTTTACTCCGCTAAATACTTCAACGAACAATGTAGAGTATTTGGCGGAGTAACATGCCACAGAAGACTAACCTTAATGTAGCACCTTATTATGATGACTATGATGCTGGCAAAAACTTTTATAAGGTTTTGTTCAGACCTGGATACTCGATCCAGACTAGGGAATTAACTTCTCTACAATCGATTCTTCAGAATCAAATCGAGAGTTTTGGTAAGTTCAACTTCAAGCAGGGACAGCAAGTCATCCCTGGTGAGGTTGGACTTAACACCAAGCTTGATTACGTCAAGTTATCTTCTGTATCTGAAGTCGCCGTAAATGAAGGCGGACAGATTGTTTATAAGAAATACGACATTAAAAAACTTGTCGGAACACAACTCTCGGGTCTAAACTCGGGAGTTGTTGGGCGCGTACTGAGTGCTGAGTACGGGTCTGACATCGAAGCAGATACATTGTTCGTCAAATATACCACAAGTGGTAGTGCTAGCAACGAAACCACCTTCAGACAAGGTGAAACGCTAGAAGTCATTGGTGGTATCAATACTCCCCTACTTGTCGTTGGTACAGATGGTAGCGTACTCCCTACCAGTATTAATATAGAAGATCCCATTTCTGGTCAGATTTCAACTCTTACCAGTCCTGCTATGGGATTTGCTACTGCTGTTGATGTACAGGAAGGTGTCTACTTTGTCAACGGTTTCTTTGTAAGAAACGAGAAGCAACTCCTAGTAGTTAACAAATATTATAATAAACCATCAGCAAAGGTAGGTTTTACTGTAAGTGAAGACGTTGTAACTCCAGAAGAGGACGCTTCCCTAACAGATAACGCCAGAGGTTTCTCAAATTCCTCTGCTCCTGGTGCTCATCGTCTTAGCATCAATCTAACCCTCACTAAGTTTGATTATACTGCTAATACTGATAAAAACTTTATCCAACTAGTTCAGATTAAGAACGGAACTGTAGAGAAGCAAGTAAAACCAGCAGACTATACTCTTCTAGAAGAAACTCTAGCAAGAAGAACTTACGACGAGTCTGGTGATTACGTTGTAGAAGATTTTGACTATGATGTTAGAGAATATTACCAGAGAAGTGGTAACAATGGTGTGTATGCTCTCAATACCGAAACTGGTCTAATCAATAAGACTTACACCGAGACAGAAGCAGAAGGCAAGATGGTCTTGCATGTAAGTTCTGGTAAGGCATATGTCAAAGGATATGAAATCATCAACAAAGAGTCTAAGACTCTAGAAGTTAGTAAAGGTAGAGATACCCTACAACGTGATAATGTAACAATTAAATCTAAGGGTCTATCCGAGTTTAATGTAACCAATGTATTTGGTGGTGTTCCTCTAAACAGTGTTGGTGACATCAGCACAGGTTACCCATCTGTTTCTCTAAACAGTGTATTTAATGATGGTACTATTGGTTTCTCTGGTCTAGAACCTGATGGATATTTTAGAGATACCGTAAGTAGAAGGTCACAGGTCTTTAATCTAAAAGATGGTATCATGACCATCTATGTTCAGTCTCTAGTAGATCAACCTGTAGCGACATCCGACCTTCCTGATGAAATATTCTTTGTCACTACTAGAGGTACAGGAACAGTTCAAGGTAAGCGTGCTACAGTTATTGGTAAGGCAATTGTCAATCGCCCCGAAGTTAACCCTGCTAGTAATGCTGTATTTGGTGAACTAACCATTCTTGGTGACAAGAGTGTTCTCGATAACTTCATGAAAGAATATGATGATGGTGAGACTGATTACAGAAGATACATTTATACTTCTGAAACATTGATGGAGACTTCTTCCAACCCATATGGTGTCGTTGTTGATTACAACCCAAGTTTCACTCCTATTGTTGGTGTATCGAAACCTAAGAATTTTAGAATGATCAGCAGAGGTTCTGGTTTTAATCCAGATTCTGATATTATTCTTTCTAAAGGTAGATCTGCTTCTACCACTCCATATAATGCTACATTTGGTTTCTCGTATTTTAATCCAGTGTTCTTCACTAGACTAAAACTAGAGAAGAAAATTATTGCCGATACATTCAAGAAAGGTAAGTATATTTACGGTAAAGAGAGTAAAGCATATGGTGTCATTGAGAATGATACTACAGGTAACTTCAGTGGTATCTCTACTCTATTCGTAACTACTCTTTCTGGTCAGTTCATTCCTGGCGAAACAATCATTGATGAAGAACAAAACGCCATCAAGATTGCTAAAGAGAATACTATTTCTCACTTTGTTGTCAATAAGAGAGGCAGCAACTACAATGATGCTTCTAGTGTAGTCATCAATGGTGAAATTTTTGACCAGTCTAAAGTTGATGTTGTTCTGTATGGTGGTGCCGTAGTTCAGGTTCTAGTTGAAGATAGATCTGCTCTACAACAAACATATGCTACTCCACCTGACATTCTATTCACAAGTGATGACTCCAATTCGGACAAAGCAGTTGTAACACCTGTCTTGTTTAAGGACACGGTACTGACATTTACACCACAGAATGTAAAATCACTATCTTCTACATTCAACAACTACACATTTACAGCAGACGTTGATTTCTCTTCTACGACTTATGCTAATTACAAGCAAATTAGTGACTTCACCTTCTTTGGAACTAAAGGTAAGAAGTTCATCGAGTGTAATGGTTTTGGTGCTGATCTAACTGGAGACCTAATCCAAGGCGATATCATTCAGTTCACTGATGCTAATAATAACGTAATCAAGAACATTGTTCAATACGTAACTCTACCACAGAACACTGAGAAGTCTAGAATCTATTTTGATTATGCTCTACCTGATAATGTAACTAACGCCACTATCGTAAGACTACGCCCTGTACTAGCAAACAGTTCTGCTACTCTAGTATTCCCAACTGGTAGTAAGCAAGTAGCATCTCTGGTTAATGATGATGCCAACACCAAGTTCAAGTATCACGTAAGAAAAGACTTTGTTACCGATCTATCTGCTAGTGGTGGTAACCTAACGTTTACTGCTCAACTACCAGTTGGCACACAGAAGTTTGTTCCTTTCACCGAGAATAATTTCTTGATTACTGTTCTCAGTAAAGGATCTTCTACTGTTGTAGAAAACGGTGATATCATTTACATCGATCCTAGATATATCGTTGTCGAGGATTCTGTCATTACTGCTAGTAGCGTAACTGCTGGTGCTTTGAGAATCCAGAATCTACCATCCGATTACTTTGGTGTTATTACCGATAGTAACTTCCCTGTACTAAAACTAACTGCTACTGTCGAGATTGATAAAGCACGTCCCAGACTCAAAACTGCTATCAGAAACAAGCGTGTCATCGTTGTATCCTCTGGTGACCGTGTAATTCCTATTAGAGGTCAAGACTATGATTCTGATGTCATTGAGACCTTCTCTTATTCTGACGTATTTAAACTCAAGTATGTCTATGAAGGTACAGCAACTAACCCACCTGTAGTTGATCCAGCTGGCAACTTGGTTAGTGGTACTGATGTAACTTACAAATATAAGTTTGACAATGGACAAAGAGACACATACTATGATGTTTCTAGAATTGTATTGAAGCCTGGTTTTGATGCTCCTACTGGTCAACTAGTCGTAGCGTTCGATTTCTTCGAGCATTCTCAAGGTGACTTCTGTACTGTTGACTCGTATCTCCATGAGGCAGGTGTTCTACCTGACGAGATTCCTCTATTCAACTCTGCTGTCAATGGTGTCATCTCTCTTAGAGATTCCATCGACTTCAGACCTAAGGTTGATGGTAATACTACCATCACTGGTTTCCAGGATCAATCTATTGTTGAAGCATTTGACACCACAGACTACATCACTTTCCTAGGCACTGGTGGCATCCCAACAGCAACACCTGCTAATGATGCTGGTCTACCATACACAGTCTCCTTCAGTGAGAAGCAATATCTAGATCGTATCGACGGTCTGTTCCTCACCAAGAAAGGTGACTTCATTATTAAAGAAGGTAATGCTTCCCTCAACCCATCCAAACCAGAACCAGTAGATGATGCTGTTTCTCTCTGCTATCTCCATATCCCTGCTTATACTAATAACAGTAAGGATGTAAGAATTGTTCCTGTGGATAACAAGCGTTATACCATGAAGGATATTGGTAAACTAGAGAAGCGTATTGAGCGTCTTGAGTATTATACTACTCTAAGCATCCTTGAGCAGCAAGCACTAAACATGCAAGTCAAGGATGAAATTGGTCTAGACAGATTCAAGTCTGGTTTCCTTGTGGATAACTTTGAAGCACATAGAACTGGTAACCTCAAGTCTGACGATTACAGATGTGCTATCGATACTCAGCAGTCTGTCCTAAGAGCACAGACCAAAGAAGATAGTTTTGTTCTCAAAGAAATCAACACTAGAGATGACCAAAGAGTAGTCAATGGTTATGTCATTAACAATGGTGTTGTTACACTACCATATGAAAACGTTGAACTACTAGGTAATGCTAATGCTACTAACACCATTAATCCTAATCCTTTTGTTGTTATCCAGTATGTTGGTGAGGGTGTTATTTCTCCACAACAGGATTCTTGGTATGATCAAAGCATTGCTCCTCTAGTTGTTGATACTAACACTAAACTAAATACTATCTTCCTAGCAAAAGATGTTGTAGCAGATGCTTATTCCAGTCTCTATAACTCCTTTATTGTAAACTGGTGTGGTACTGATGCTGGATTGCTACCTATTGAATCTCTTGCTGGTATTAATAGTGAAGATATTGAATCTACCGTAGAACCTGCTTCTATTGCCAGTTCTTCTAATGTAAGTCCACAGAACAATGAAGTAGGCAAGGGTGTTGGTACAAGAACTATCAACAACAGGAAAGTTTCCACTGCTCTACAGTTCTTCGCTAGATCTATTCCTGTCAAATTTGTCATGAACAGACTGAAGCCTGATACTAAGGTTTATGTCTTCATGGAAGGTCGTAACATTGATCGTTGGGTTGTACCCGATAGTCGTTTCAGTGGTCAGGCAGGTAACTCCCTTTCCACTTTTGGTGCTCCTCTCGTCACAGATAGTAATGGTAATCTTTCTGGTATCATTCTAGTTCCTGCTGGTCTACCTCCCGTATCCAACACTAGATGGACTGGTAATGTAGATACTGTCAACTACGACGAAACTGGCGAAGAGATCAGATTCTCTACTGGCACTAAGACTATTAGATTCACTTCTGCTTCTGATGATGCTGACAAGTCTGGGGTGGATACTTATGCTGAAGTCAAGTTCTATGCTGCTGGCATCACACCAGAGAATCCTGCTAGCATTACTTCTACTGCTACATCATTCTTCAAAGCAAATGAAGGTGTTCAGTTGGTTGATAGCAATACTGATGATCCAGTCAAACCAAATCCACTTGCTCAAACATTCAAGATTGAGAACTTTGATGGTGGCGTTATGACCACTGGTGTTGATCTTTTCTTCAGCAAGAAGAGTAAAAGCATTCCACTTAGAGCATATCTAACTGATATTGCTGCTGGCAAACCAGGCAAGAATATTATTCCTGGTACACAAGTATCACTAACTCCTGAAACATACCTAAGAGTTTATGTCACAGGCGAAAGCGAAACTGTTACTATCAATCTAGATGAGATTGTAACTGGTAAGTCATCGAATGCTGCTGGTCCTATCGCTAAAGTATTCGACTCGAACCTAGTAAGAGTTGGTGATGATACCAGCACTTCCTTCCAGTTGAATAAGGAACAGGTCTATACTCTTGTTCTTAATAACCACAATGGAACTTCGTTTATAGCAAACGAGTCGCTATCTATTCCTTCGGTTACTACTTACAACAACCTGAACAATACCACTCTTGGTGTATTCATTGCCAAAGATTCTGGTAAAGTAACTGATCTAAAAGTTAGTGCCGTTGGTGACAACTACGAGACTGCTTCCATCACTATTGAGAGTCCTCAGTTGCCTGGAGGATCTTCAGCAACAGGTTCGATTTCTGTTTCTGATGGCAAGGTATACAACTGTGAGGTTTCTCTCTCAGGAAGGGGATATACCGAACCACCATCTGTTGTTGTAAAGGGTGTTGGTCTTGGTGCTGCTGGTGCTGTTATCGAATCTGTTATTGAGATTGATACACCTGCTGTAAGAATGGGTATTGCTATTGATTCTGACGGTGTTACCGAATCTACAACCCCAACCAGATTTAACTTCAAGCACCCTGTATTCCTACAAAATGATACTGAGTATGCTCTTGCTATTGAGACAGACTCGATTGAATATGAACTATGGGCATCCAAACTAGGCGAGGTTGAAATTGCTACCAGTAACATTGTTACTACACAACCTTCACTAGGTTCTGTTTATAAGTCTCAGAACACTGACACTTGGACCGAAGATCTATTTGAAGATATTAAGTTTACTCTATACCGTGCTGAGTTTAGCACCACAGATGGCGAAATTGAAGTTACCAACGAAAATCTAGGTTATGAGAAACTACAGGTTTCTCCTTTTGAGACTAGTGTGAGATCTGCTACTAATGCTACATCCACCCTGTTCAAAAATAACAACTCTGTTGTCAAGGTTTATCATAGAGATAATGGTTTCGAAACTACTGGCGACTCTTATGTATTCTTCCAAGAAGCAGAAGACGTTGGTGGTATCTCTGGCGTTACCTTGAACCAGAGACTGTATAAAGTTTCTAACTCTGGTATTGATAGTTACAACATTACAAGTCCAAATGGAGCTGGTTCTAGCATCATTGGTGGTGGTAAGTCTGTTCTTGCTTCTTACAATAGAAAGTTCGAGCGTCTCTATGCTCAAGTTCCTTATCTACAACTAGATGGCACAAAGATTGAGTCGTTTGTTGCTACTACTGATGTAGTTCCTGTTGACTCACCAACTAAGAACTATGTTTCTTATTCCTTTGTTGACTATGAGAAGACATTCCTTGGTGAAGAACACTTCTTTACTAATCAGAAAGTAGTTGCTTCTAGAATTAATCAGACTATGAATGGTTTGGCACATTCACTGAAGTATAAGTTTAGACTGTCCACATCAAACTCTGCTCTGTCTCCTGTTATTGATCTACGTACTGCTACGGTCAAGACAGCATCTAATAGAATTGAAAATGCTACTGGTTATGAAGACAGATATGGCAAGAGAGATCAGATCGTCAAGTTCCAACCTCTCTACACTTTGTCTATTGCTGTTACTGGAACAAATGCTGGTCAAGTAGATGCTAATCTAACTTTGGTTGGTCAGACTTCTAAGGCAGAAGGATTTATCACTAACTATGATAGTGGTGATGCTACAATTAGATTGAGAACTTTCACTCCATTCCAACAGGGCGAACCACTAGACCTCATTGGTACTGATGGTGTTCAAATTCAAAACGTTGGTATTACTATCACCAATATTTCTGAAATTGATTTCAACTTCAGTGTAGGTTCTAATGTGATTGCTTATTCTCAAACAGACTCTACTGTTAGTTACGCTAATAAGATTAATGGTAAGGTTATTCTTTGGGATGCTGAAGATAAGATCCTAATTGTGGAAAACTCTTATCAACCAATCAACAACAACTATACTGCTAAGGTTGCTGATGGTGAAGCATACAATAGAGCAACAACAACATCTGCTCAACAACCTGATATCTTTAGAGTTGGTGATGTGGTTCAATCAACTGGTGATGACATCCCTGTGTTTGTAGAACTCAACACAATTGACTACACTACAGGTGTTGATTATGTTCCAGAAACAGATGCCGTCAATAGTTCTTCGGTTGCTAAGTATGTAACCAAGGAAGTATTCATCGACAATCCTGGTTCTTCTATTGATGTAAGATCTACTATGAATCTTACCGATATTGAGAATGTTAAGATTTACTATAAGATTAGAGAGTCTTCCAGTTCGGCAAACTTTGACGATATTAACTGGACTCCATTCAATGTTAATGGCAACCCAGATGTAGAAAACCTTGCTACTCCAACCAACTCCATTTCTGGTCAGTTTGAGAAGCAAGTAGATTACCAAGAACTAGTTTATAGTGCTTCGAATCTACCCGAATTTACATCATTCGCTATTAAGATTATCATGAAGACTGATAATCCTTCTTATGTACCTAAGATCCAAGACCTAAGAGCTGTAGCTTCATACTGATGAGATATTTAAAAGTTGAAGGTCACGAAAATCTTTATCGTGATGTCACCACGGGAGCGATTGTCAACACTGACAAACCCGCTCCCAGAAACTTTTCTCGTACATTTAACAATGCACTAGAAGACATAAATACTTTGAAGGAAGAACTATCTGAAATCAAACTACTTCTTAGAGAGATCGTAAGAAATGCCAGCAATTAACGTCGCCAGAACAGATACCTTTGAAACTCAAAGGCAAAAAATCAACCAGATTGGAGACATCCTATCGAACATTTCCGCTGGCGGAAGTGACCTACAGACAGGTAACCTGAAATTAGGTGACGGAACGAAAGCTGTTCCTTCTCTTTCGTTTATTAGTGATTCTACCCTAGGTTTATACAGACCAGATAATTCACAAATTGGTTTTGTATCGGACGGAAAAGACCTAGTAAGATTCGAAACAGAAAAGTTCTATACATTTCAAGATCTCTTTGTTAGAAAGAAAACTCTTGTAACTGCTGGTCTATCTATTACCAATGAAGGTCAGAATTATGATACTGGTTCTTATGATGCTATTAATGTAATTGGTGGTTCTGGTACTGGTGGTTCTCTTAATATTTCTGTAGAAGCATTTGGTGGTAGTATTTCTAGTAATGGTTCTAATTACCTGACAGGTGTCTATTCTGACATCCCAATGGTCAGCACTGGTTCTGGTACTGGTGTGACAGCAACCTTTGCTACATCAACACCTCAGTTTGTAATTCAGTCTGGTGGATCTGGTTACACTGATGGAGTATACTCTAGTATCAATGTAGTATCGTCTGGAGTCGGTATTGATACTCAGATCACTCTAGAATTTACTGGTGGTGCCCTAACAGATATTACAATTGAGAATGTGGGTAGTAAGCACCTTGCTGGTGACACATTCTCTATCCCAAATAGTGAACTACTATACTTTGATGAAGTACAGCAACTAGAAGTACAGAGTGGTGGTTCTGGTGCTACTATTGCCATCAGTGGTAATCCCAATGTAATTGATGCTGCCACGTTCGAGTTTCTAACTAAGGGTGAAGGTCACGCTGTTGGTGATGATCTAACCACTCCTGGATCTCAGACTCAAACAGGTAACTTGCCAGGAAGTGTTTCTGGTCTTTCCGCTACTCTAGGAACTGGTACTACCCTGACCTTGACTTCTACCGCTGGCATTATTGCTGGCATGAATGTTATTCAACTCAGCGGTGATGGAGCAATTGCTAGTGATACTACTGTTGCCAGTGTTACTAACGGCACTACTCTTGTTCTATCTGCTGCCCCAGAAGTTGCTGGTTCTGCTGTCCTAGATTTTGCCTCTCAGTCAGTATCTTCTATTGTTCTGCCTAACGTATCATCTATTGTTCTAGGATCTCTTATTAGTGGTGGTGGATATAGTGGAGAGATCACTGGTATTGATCTAGATCTAGGAGAGGTTAGCATTACTCCCGATAGCACTAATGCTCAAAATAATGTAACTTTCACTATCAATCCTCCATATGGCACTGGTTCTGGATTCAATTTTGATATTAATGCTGTTGGTGTTGTAAGCGAACTTAGTGTAAATGCTGAAGGTAATGGTTATGCTGTAGGAGATACACTAGCAGTAAACCCTGCTGATTTGACTCAACCAATTTCTGTTTATGTATCAGTATTTGCTGGTCAAGAAGTTTCTATTGGATCAGCAATTCCTCTGTCTGTTGGAGACAACGTAAACACATACACTCCACCAGATGCTGAAGCAGGAACCCCAGCACAATATGGTCCAGACCTAGAAGTTATTGCTATTACTGGTGGTAGTAATAATGCTGTCACAGCATTTGTATGTTCTGCTGCCGAAGATCTCGGTGTAGATGCTGAGTTTGTAATTAATGGTGGTGGTACGGTATATACTTCTACTGGATCTGTTACTAAAAATCTATACTACGCTGGGTTTGATGAAGCTAATCAAACTCTACAACCAGACCTGACTCTTTATGTTGGTAGCAAGTATCGTTTCATCCAATCTGACGGATCTTCTGGCGAACATCCTATTGCTTTCTCTCAGCATCCCAACGGAACACAGAACAACATTACTGGTGTAACAGCAGATCTAGATTCTACTTCCACATCAATTACCGTGTCTGATGCTACAGGTATTCTTCCTGGAATGGGAATATCTGTTGCTAGTGGAGATGGTGCTATTGATATTGGAACAACCGTTGAGTCGGTTGTTGGAACTACAGTAACTCTATCAGAAGCACCTGCTACATCTGGTGTAGGAACAGAACTATCATTCGTCGGTGTTGAACTCACTGCTGGTGTTACTAATAATGATGATGGTAAGACTATTGAAATTACCGAACTAACTCCAGATCCTCTCTATTATTATTGTCCAAACCACGCTGATATGGGTGGTGAACATAGTCTAGATTCAAACAACCCAAAAGTTTTTGGTTCGGACTTCGAGGTTACACTAACGGAAGTTGGTATTGCTGATGTTATCAAGTTTGAAGTAAGCACAGGTAACACGACAACAACAGCAATTACATCTACTACAGGTGCTATTGATGAATTGACTTCTGCCACTTCTGTTACATCACCTCTAGTTAATGCCACCGATGTGGTAGCAGATAAACTGTCTGCTACTGCTGGTCAAAATTTAGATATTGAAACTGCTGCTGATATTGTAGCAGTTGGTCAGACTCTAACGTTTAACAATATTGTTTTGAACTACACCAATAGCAGCATCACTGCTGCTGGTGACATCAAGACAAATACTGTTTTGAATGTTAATGATGTTCTGACTATCAACCAAAATGTTATTGGAACTAATGCTAGCAGCAACCTAGAACTTACTCCTGGACTTGGTAAGACAGCAAGAGTTGATACTAACACTGCTTTCCGTTTGCCTGTAGGTAATACTGCTGAAAGACCAACTATCGAGGAAAGTGGTCAAATCAGATTTAACAACGAGACTAATCAATACGAGGGTTATAGTTCTGCCAACAGTTCGTGGTCTTCTCTAGGTGGTGTACGTGACTTGGATGGTGATACTACTATCCTTGCTGAAGAATCTGTAGGCACAGACGATGATACTCTATGGTTTCTCAATGATAATAATATCACTCTAAAACTAGACAGAAATTATCTTGACTTCTTCTTTGTAAAAGAGATTAAATCTACAAAGCAAGGCATTCCTTCTTTCAATAAGTGGGTTGCTAATGTCTCTGTAACCACTGGTCAGTATTTGAAGTATGGTCTCAATCTATTTGAAGTTACTGGTGATGGTGTAACAGGAGGTCCTGGATCTCCTCCGTTGGATAATAGTGGTACTGCCTTCACTAATGGTACTGCTACACTTCAGTGGTCTCAACTAGCAGTTGCTCCATTAACAATTGCTGAGGTAGAAGAATTTAGAATTGGACCTACAGAACCAATTCCTTTGGTTGTTAACGGTGATCTTAGACTTGCTGGAAACAAAATTTCTACGGATATTAGTGATATAGTAATCCAACCCAATGGACTACAGAAAGTTGTCATTGATTCTCCAACATCTCTTGTACTGCCTGTTGGTGATAACAACTCCAAGGGCAATCCAATCCAAGGTTCTGTCAGATATAATACTGACGACAGTCAGTTTGAAGGATTTAACGGTGCTCAGTGGGGTGGTCTTGGTGGTGTTAAAGATATTGACCAAGATACATTCATCCAGGCAGAAACTGCTCCTGGTGCTGACGAAGACACTTTGTTCTTCAAGAATGCCAATAACGAAACTCTAAGACTCAATGATCAGAAACTAGTATTCAATTATATCGATACTCTAGAATCTGAAACTAGTAACATCTTTAATTTTGTTGCTGATACGATTACGTTTGGTACACAAGATGTTACGTTAGACAACACTGCTGCTGGAGAAACTCTACTATTCAGTTCTAAGAATAACTTTGATATTGGTCTATCTTCTGGTCTCAATACCGATCCACTACTCAGACTTACAAACACAGGTAAGATCTACTATAATACATCGTTTGGTCTAGGCAATTTCCAAGGTCTAGAACTTCTCAACGAAGATCTATCCAAGTTTGAGTTGTCTCATATTAAGACTCATACTTCCAAGATCACTCTTGTCAAAGGTACGGTTGATTCTAGTTCCACCATTCTTTATGATCCTGCTGTTGCTGTATCTGCTCAGGTAGAACTGGTTGCTCATAACCAACAGACTGGTCATAAGGAATTTATCCAGTTTACTGTTATTGACGATGGAACAGATATATATCGTACAGAGATTGGTAATGTCAAGACAGGCGAGGAAATAGTCAATTCCACATTTGACTTTGATGCTTCTAATAGGGTACGTGTTACCTACACTGTAGATAGCAATTTGATCAATGGCAACAATGTTGAGATCACTGTAGTAACTACCGTAATTAAGAGGTAATAAAAACCAATGGCAGGAAATTTAAATACACTAGATTCGGTTGGTGGATTTTCAGTATCTAATAAAGTTATTGTAAATCACACATATGATGCTACGAATCTAAACTCACTAGAAGTCAAGAATGCTTTTTATGATGATTCATTTGCTCAGCATTATATCCTGAGAGGAACTAACACGTCTACACTCTCTGTAGATAATGTTAATGGTATTCTTTCTATCCCCTCCAACACTATGAATTTTGTTGAGTCAATTGTTGTTGCTGTCAACGATGACAACACGGCTAGCATCACTCAGAAATTGGAAAGTGCTCTTCAGTGTGATAATTCTGGAGTAGTAACCGAGTTGTCTACTATGACAACTATCATTAAAGATAGCATCCCAGATGGACAAACTTGGGAGATCGAACTCTTCACTGGTGGTGGAGCAAATAAGTTCAGTTATGCCACAACAAGGATTGGTACAACTAAAACTGTCAAGTGGGCAGTATATACCAAAGTAGTAAGTATCGACTGGACATGATGCTAAATAGATAGAGGAAATAAAATCATCAGCGGGCTGGATAGAAGATGAGCTTTAAGTTTAATTCTGACAGGGAACAATTAAGAGCTATTGCTCCATCTTTAATTGGAGATGAGGTACTTTCAATTAGGTCTGGCACAGGCGCTGATGAGAAAGAGGTACTTAGGACTCTGCTTGACCCCGACACGAAACTGCCACGTGTTGGTATCAACAGAACTGGTAGCAGAATTGACAGATATGTAATCACCAACCAAGGTAGTGGGTATACTCAATTACCTAGTGTTACTGTAGCTGCTCCTCCTCCTGGTCCTAATGCTCGTCAAGCATTTGCTTCTGCCTCTGTATCCGCTGAAGGTAGAGTTACTGGTCTTCTAATCGATGATCCTGGCGATGGTTACACTTCTGCTCCCGCCGTATCAATTACTGGTGGTAACGGAGCTGGGGCTGATGCTGAAGCATTCCTAGACACTGTTGACTTCGAACTTGATATCAACGGTGCTATTAGAACTTCTACGTCTATCATTTCTGACACGGCGAGAATTCTAAACCTAGATATCGACAACCTCGTTACTCCAGATGCTCAGCTAAGAGCACCAAATCTCAAAACATTTATTAACAACACAGGTACACAATGGGTAGCAGATAAGTTCTACCAAAAAGATTCCTTTGTTGTTCGTGGTCCTAACGTATACCAGGCACTAACTACTGGTTATTCTTCTGCCAATCCTCTAGATCCTCCTCTACATATTGACGGTATCCAGACCAATGGTAATTCTCTAGACGATCTTACTAGACCTGGCGTATCATTTAAACACATCGGTTTCCGTGTAGCTGACGAGAACGAAGTATACTATAACGAAACTGGTGAAGCAGGTATCTACCCAAGATCTATCACTCCTCTGCTCGGTGATAAATCTGATAAGATTGCTACCACAGAATACGTCCTCAACCTAGCAACGAATGACGTTGGTGGTCGTATTTACGTTTCACAGCAGATTGGTTCTGACCTAAACGACGGTCGTTCTGCTGTTAACCCAGTTAGAACTATTAAGAAAGCATGTCAGTTGGCATGGCAGACTCCTGGTGTTAAAGAATCGATTATTATCTCTGGTGGTGACTACACAGAAGATAACCCAATCTCAATTCCACCAGACGCTTCTATTGTTGGTGACAACCTACGTCTGGTTATCATTCGTCCTTCTAACCCAAGAAAGCACATCTTCAAGTTCGGTGACAAGAACTACGTCATCGGTGTTACATATCGTGACCAAGAAGGTGCTGATACCTTTACTTGGGACTTTGCTATGGTCTTTGACGACAAGCAAAGAATCACATATGCTGCCGACACAAATGGTGACTTCGGCACATCATTCCCTGTAGGTACACAAGTCTTTGGTGAAGATGCTTTCCGAGCAGACTTCCAGGATAATGGTGGTCTATCTTCTCTCGTCGCTGGCGTTGAGATGAGAGGTGTTAATGGTGGTGTCATTGAATCTACTAGAGTAGAGTTTGATGCCATCACAGGAGCATCTGCTTACATTACTGGTGAGTTTGATTATAGGAATATTTCTGGTGGTATCACTGCTGGTGAAACACTATCTTATGGTGGTGCCAATACTTTAAGATTTGCTCCAAACACAGCATACACAGTAGGTCAAATTGTTTGGACTTCTGATCATACATACAGCGTTTCTGCCGCTGGTACTTCTGGAGAAACCAACCCAACACACGATGCTGGTGCTGCTGGTAATGGTCCAGACACTCTGGAGTTTACATATATTAGAGACACTTATACTCTAGTTACTACAGATGTTATCTCGATTAGACCTGAAGGTGAGGTCGTATTCGAGGATATTCCAAACCCAGAAGCTCCTGCTCTACCTATTTACAGAATTGACTTTTCTCAGCAGGGTCAAGATGCAATTGCTACTGGTGGTTATCAGGATCCTGGAACACCAGAAGATCTTGGTGGTATTATTTTCTACACCAACGCTCTACAAGGTGCCGACAACATTCACGACTTCAAAGAAGGTCAAGAAATCTTCATCGAAGGTCTATCGACATCAGCACCTGACCTCTCGATGCTTAATGGTATCCAGAGAATCTACAAGGTCATTGAAGACCCTGATGGTAGATCAAGACGTTTCGTCATTCCAAAGAAACTACCACTACTAACAAATGACAACTACGATCCTGGTCAGTTTGCTGCCGTAAGATCAGTTGCCAAGTCGGTCACTCTATCTCTACTCAACTCTCCATTTAAGTTCAACCAAGCAAATCCTGTTGCTAGAAGATATCAGGATGCTTGTCTACAAATTAAGAACAATAGAGAGTTCATCGCTGATGAAGTTGTAGGTCGTATTAATGATGAGTTCAAAAAAGAATATTTCTCGATCTATGATATCGGTGGTTCTGCTGCCCAGCAATTCACTCCAACTAACGTAACCTATGATCCTGCTACAGGTATCTCTACGTTTACTGTAGCAAACCATGGTCTAGTAGCTGGTGATGGTGTATCCATTGCTGACAACTCCTTGGTGTTCACTTGTGCCATGGATGGCAATAAGACTGAGCACAGTTCTCCACAGTCTGACTACTACTCCAGTGGCAAGGCATTGCCAGTTTTGAGCAGTGGTTTAACTACAAATACATTCCAGTTGAATGTAGGTGTTTCTGGTCCTGATCAACAGTTCACTCCATCAGATGCTGTATACAATCCAGCTACTGGTGATTTGACAATCAACCTCAATACTACCCACGGACTAGACGTTGGCGAAGGTATTGTAATCGATGATAACTCCTTGTCATTCACATGTGACATGGATAATAACCAGTCTACTAAGACTTATCCACGTCCTGGCATCGACCCATACGCTGGCAGATCTATCAACATCACTGCTGTTCCTTCGGACACAGAGATTACAGTTAATGTAGGTGCCTCTGCTGCTAACAAGTATTTCACACCTTCTGCTGCTGACTATAACCCCGTAACTGGTGACATGACGGTTACTGTCGGTCAGCATGGTCTAGGTGTTGGTCGTAGTGTTGTCCTAGCAGATGAGTCTTTCACCTTCACCTGTGATCAGGATAATAACCAGACTCAGCATCAATATCCACGTCCTGGTGTTGACCCATATGCTGGTCAGTCTATCGCTATCACAGCAGTTGGTACAACTTCCCACACCCCAACAGACGCTCCTTATGATGCCGCCACTGGTATTGTTGAGTTCACTATTGCTGGTCATGGATTTACTCAAGGCGACTACATCAAGATTGCTGACGATTCTCTAGATTACACATGTGTTCTAGATGGTAATACCGTAACCAAGTCTTATCCACGTGCTGGTTATGACTATCCATCTGGTCGTTGGTTGGAGATCTCCAACGTAACTGGCGATACGTTTGAAGTTAACATTGGTCCATCTTCTTACACTGGAGCACACACTTTTGTAAGTGCTGATCCAAATGCTATCGAGAGACAAGACGGCACCTTCACTATCAATGTTGGTACATCTTCCAATACCACAACCCATACATTTATCAGTGCTACTACCAACGCTATTAAGCACGAACCTCAGTCTACACATACTTTCGTTGGTACAACTGCTAACTCTATCAAGCACCTACCACAGTCTGCTCACACGTTTGTAAGATCAGCAACCAATTCTCTATCTGTTGGTGGTGATGAATTCAAGGTCTATCTTGGAACATCCAGATTCATCCACACGTATGTAAGTGGTGGTACGATTACATTTGGTGGATCTTCTTATAACGTCACTAATTTCGTATATGATAACTTCATTACTGGTACAGCAACTATCACGATTGATACCTCTATTCCTGGTATCTCGGAAGATAATATCGTTCAACTTGCTGGACTTATAGTCGAGTGTGATATTGATGGCGTTACTACTCAGAAGACTTATCCAAGCTTCAACATTCCAGTCAGTGACGACAAGTGCCGTAGAGATGTTAAACACTTCCTCAATGCTCTAACACAAGACCTTGAGTTTGGAAGCAATAACAATATTCTCGATTCTGCTAAGAAGTATATTGATGGTACGAATACTGAAATCACATTCGTAGAGAATGAGATGATTCAGACTGTCCGTGCTATTGAGTACGCCAGAGAACTAGCAATCTTCGCTATGAGAAAGTGGAGAACTGGTAATGGCATGGCAGGCGATCCAATTTATACACCACAGTATTCAACTCTACCAAGATACTTTGACGATACCATTATTGATGACGGCAACAACCCTGCTTGTGACAACGTAAGATCTGCTATCGATACTCTATCGTATCTCTTCGTTGACGTTCTTGCTAATAACGCTTCTGGTACATATCTAGACGCCGCTTGGTTGATTGCTAGAAACAGACATCACATTGCTGATGAAGCATACAACGCTGCTATTGTTCAGTTCCCAAATCTAGCACTAGTTAACATTGATGAGAGAAAGTGTCGTAGAGATATTAACTTCATCCTCTCTGCTGTAATTAGAGACCTTATCCTAGGTGGTAACGCTGGTATTGTAGAAGCTGCCGAGTCTTACTTCACTGGAACTCAACTAACTGGTGTCCCACAATCTGAGTTGGGTGCTACGATCTACGCCTTCAATGAGGTAAGAGATCTTGCTATCCAAGCAATGAGAAACTGGAAGGATGCTTCTGGTAATAATATTGGTGCTGCTTTGTACACACCAATCCCAAGATTTACTGACAGCAGTATTCTTCCCGATCCTAATGGCAACCCATTGTGTGCCAACGTCGAATCTTCTATCACAACAGCATTCGCTTTCCTAGAAGATGTTCTAGATGGCACCATTCTAAAGGGTGCTACCACAGTTGAAACTGGAACACTCTTCGATACTGTTGGAATCTACACATATCCTAGCAGTGTAATTAGAGATGCTGCTGGCAATTACATTACCGTAAGATCTACTTACGATGACCTACCAATTATTGAAGCATCTCCATATACTCAAAACGCTTCTATCATCTCTAAACTAGGTGGTAGTGGTGCTCTAATTGATGGTTCTAAAGTCAAGAATCCTAACTGCCCATTCCCTGGTCTAGAACTAGACGGAACAGCATCCTTCCCCAACCAGGGTAAGTCGATGGTTGCTTCTGCCTTCACGATCGTTTCTGAAGGTGGTACTGGTTATAAGATTATCGAAGATGGTTATGTACAGTTGGTTTCGGTCTTCTGTATCTTCACCACTGATGGTATTCTTGCTGAGTCTGGTGGTTACGCTTCTGTTACTAACTCCGCTTCTAACTTCGGTCAGTTTGCTCTAAGATCTACTGGTTTCAGAAGAGAGGCATATGAGTTTGACGTTGCTCAGATCACTAACGTTTCTTCTACTCCAACTGGCAGAACAATCTTGTCTGTTAGTGGACTTGGAAGAGAACCACTTGAGCACTATGTTGCCAAGATTGATGGTTTCGAGAATGTCAACCCTGATATTGAATACTTTATTGACGTTGTAGAAGGCGTCACAGTTGGTCCTCCTTTCTCTGCTCAGATTACTCTTGAGTCTGGTTCTGGTGGTCCTGCTGAATTTAAAAATATTTCTACAGGTAACGTTATTGCTCTGTCAGCTCTGGTTGGTGAAACCGTCAGACTACACAGACCATCTATCGTTAACTCCTCTTCCCACACCTGGGAATACGCTGGTTCTGGTACTAGCTACCTTGCTCTACCTGAAAACGGTGGTGTTAAGATCGAAGCAAACGAGCAAGTCTCCGAGAACTATGGTAGAACATACGTCTCTGGTACTGACGAACTAGGTGACTTCAAGGTTGGTACATTCGCTAGAATTGAGAACAGAACTGGTAACATCACCTTCACGGGTACGGTTACGATCTCGGAAGTTGAATTCTTGAAACTGAAAGGTGGTGACGTTGTTGTTACTGGTTTCGACAACAGCAACACACTGGGTGGTGCTAACGCTACCGACTCCAAACTACCAACACAGAAGGCGGTTAAGGACTTCATTACAAACAACCTTGGTCCCTTCATCAACAAACCATATTCTACGAACCCAGTTCCTAGAGCACTGGTTGAACTTACTGACTCTGGTAAGATCTCCGAAGATCAGATTCCACCTCTACGTCCTTTCCAGGTCTTCACTGTTGCTGACCAGGCAGAAAGAGTTGCTATCGAAGGAGCACTTGCTGGTGACATCGCTATCCAACAGGATACATCAACGTCATTCATTCTAAACAATGATAACGATAGTTTGTTCGTATCGTTCCCAGTAGACACCACTCTACAATTTACTATCGGTGATGTCTTTACTGGCGATGTATCTGGTGGTAAGATTCAGGCAACTGAATACAGACAAGGTGTTGTATATCAGATTAACATCACTGATGGTGGTTCTGGTTACATCACACCTCCTGTTGTTACTGTATCTGGTGGTAATCCACAAGCAGGTGCTGTCACAGCAAATATCACAACCGAGATTGCTAACGGTCAGGTTGTTATCATGAACATTGAGTTGTTCAATGGTTTCGTTGGTGGTAAAGGATACACTACACCACCTACCATCACTATTGCTGCTCCTGCTGGTTCTGGTACACAAGCAACCGCTAATGCTTTGATTGAAAGCAGACTCTATGGTGATATCGTTAACAACGTTAAGATTGTTGATACTGACACTATCGAATCTAGTGATCTCCCAGCAGAGACAATTAACATTACTAGAGTTATCAATACTTCTGCTTCTGATATCAACAACTGGGTATCTCTATCATCTAATCAGATCGCTGCTAGTGACATTACTTCTGGAACTATTTCAACTGCTCGTCTAGCAACTAACGCTGCTGGTTCGGAATCTGCTGCTAACTCCTTCACCTTCCTAAGAGGTGACCAAGCATATGCTCCTGCCGTACAAACAATCAAGGGTCCTGAGACTAGATACTTTGCTAAACTCAAGACTCAAGCAAACAGCGGCGCTTCTCAGCTGATCTTTGATTCTAACTCGAACTTTATTAAGGGTCATGAAGTTATACAAATTACTGGTATTCAGTCTGACACTAACATTGATGGTGTTCTAACTGAAGCAGGTGAGACCACTGTTACTCTAGACAAGTTCTTAACAGCAACTCTATCTGCTGGAACAGTTCTAGAATTCAACAGAGGATCTTCCCCACTAACCTTCGAATCTTCTCAGACTCAAGGTGAATTCGTTGAACAGATTGTTATTCAGAATGGTGGTCAGGGCTTCGATGCTGGTCCATTCTTCAACGTTCCTCTCGCTGGTGGTAACGGAACAGGTCTGAGAGTTAACATCATCACAACTGGTGGTGTAGTTACCGACGTTACTATCGTCAATGGTGGCGAAGGATATGGTCAGAATACCAGTCAACAGAACGTTGACTTTATCGTATCTTCCGCTCCTTCTGAGATTGGACCTGGAACGGGTCTAGTCCTACTAGCAAAAGTAACTACAGTTCTAAGACAGTATGCTAACGTTGCTGTTGATATCAACAGAGTTACTGATCTAACTACATCTGGTGATGCCTACGGTACACTTGGTGTTGCTAGATTCCTCAAGCAACAGTTCTTGATTGGCGAAGCAGGTAACGGTTCTGTTGCTATCAACACTGGTCCTGACTCTGGTCTTGACGCTGACACCCTGGACGGTGCTCAAGGTTCGTTCTACCTGAACGCAGGTAACATGAATGCTGGTACTTTGCCTGTTGATAGACTATCTGGTACGTACAACATTAACATTTCCAACCAGTCTGGTAGTACCCTCAGATTGAGAACTGCTACCAGCACTCCAACAGGTAACCCAACACCAGACCAGTTTGCTGCTGGTATCATCGCTGATACCAAGAACAATAACGCCGACAACCTCTTTGACGGTGGCACCAGACATATGGTGATGACCCTAAGAAATGGTGGTACTGACTTTGACGCTACCTTCGGTGGTGTTAGACAACTCGCCTTCACCGATGGTACTGCCAGCAATGGTGGTAACATGTGGATTCGTGGTTCGTTCAACAGTCCAGCAAACCAGTTTGGTGACTGGTATAAGATTTGGAGTTCTGGTAACCACGGTGAACTCAGCGGACTAGACGCTGACAAGATGGATGGTCGCCAAGGTAAGTGGTATCAGACTGCCACTCACATTAACTACGGATACTTCAGTGACAACCGTCTACCAAAACTTCAAACTGAGAAGGACATCCTCAAGACATTCAGACTCCTTGATTGGACTGGTACTCCTAGATACAATGTTCTTGTTCGTGACGAGCTTCTTAACGCCGCTCCATTCCAAGTTGGTACACCAGTCAACTTGTATGACAATGGTGGTAACGGTGTAGGTGAAATCACCCTAACCAAGGTAACACCTGTACAAGACGTTAACGACGCTGCCAACAACTACACAATGTTGACTGGTAGTTTGACATCGGGTGATTTTACTGATGCCAACGGTAACCAGGACGCCTTCTTTATTGGTACTGGTGGTGTTGCCAACGCTTTTGCTTTCCAAGACTGGGGAGTTTCTCCAGTTGATCAAGATGCTGATGGTAGAGCAGATGGTACATTCGAAGTTGCTGAACTAATCAGTGACGGTGGTGCTGCTCAATTGAAACTAGGCAGAGTTGATGGTCAAGTATCCACTTCTCCATCGATCTACTTCAGATCTTCTCAGCAAGCATCTAGCACTTACAACACAGCAATTATTGCTTCTGGTGGTTCTGGTGGTCAGGGTGATGGTGCCCTAGAACTCAAGGTTGGCACTGCCAACTCCTTGACTGTAAATGGCAACATCATCTGGAATGCTGCTAACGTATCACCCACCGTACAAAACATTGGTTCTGTTTATACAGGAACCAATAGTTCTGACTTTGATCCTGCTAACCCAGAAGACAACGTAACTCTAAGAAACGTTGTCATGAGAGATCTCAATGGCAACTTTACTGCTGGAACAATTACTGCTTCTTTGACTGGTGCTGCTTCGGACAACGTTCTGAAGGCAGGCGATACAATGACTGGGGCTCTAACCATCACCAACGTTGTTGCTGCTAACCAAGCACTGAGCGTATCTGGTAGAGCAGACTTCTTGAGCAATATCACAGTTTCTGAAGATCTAACAGTTGATACAAATACATTCCACGTAGATGCCACAGACAACTCAGTCTGTATTGGTACTACTTCTTCTGATTCTTCTCTCAAACTACTGATCACCGAGACTGGTGCTCAAGATGCCATCATGAGAATGTATGGTCAATCAGTTAGCGGTACTCAGTATGACCCAGTAATTCAAATGCTAGGTCAGGGTAATAATCCTACTGAAGAAGGTTTTGAACTAAGATATGATAATTCTACTGGTGAAGTATTCTTCAAGCAACTGTTTAGTGGTATTACTACCACATCAGCATTTGTGTTCAGCACTGCTAACTTCAGCAATGCCCTAGAAATTACTGGTAACGGTAATTTGGGTATTCAGATGACGCCAGCTGATGCCTATGAACTGGATGTCAACGGTAACATTAGAACCGAGACATCATTGACTGTTGGTTATGCCAACGCCAACGCTGGTGCTACTATGGTATTCGGTGGTGCCACTGGTGCTGCTCTATCTACCCCAACTGCTGCTCAGTCTCAGATCTCTAACTTCAGAATTGGTAACCAACTATCTACCAGTGACGTATTTGAGATTACTGCTAACGATGGAGCATCTGGTTCTCTAGTTTGGAAAGCGACTCCAGCACTTGCTGTTCAAGGTTCTTACAACAGAGTTGCTATTAACACTGATCAGTTTGGTGGAGTTGACCCTGAGGATAATACCCAGAGATATTACAGTCTGAATATCCAGGGTGACATGAATATCAACGGTCTTGTCTACCAGAACAACAGTGAGTTTGTTACCTCACGTTGGACCGAGGCAGATAATGAAGCCGATATCTACAGAGACTCTAAAGTTTGGATCAACCCAGACATTAATGTCAATGGATTCACTGGAAACCCAACATACGATCTACAAATCGGTGGTGGAACTGAAAATGGTGACCTAGGCATGACTGGCATCTTGTATGTCAACGATGCTGCTCAGTGGATTGATACCTTGGGTATCATTAAGACTAACCCAGACACGATTGCTGAAGATGTCACAATCCCAGCAAACACCAACGCCACCTCCGCTGGTCCAATCACCATTCCAAACGGCGTAACCATTGATGTTATTGGACAATGGTCCATCGTCTGATAAATAAATAATAGTACCAGGATAACCACGAACTTACTGCTATGTCAACTCTTAATGTAGGGACTATCACGCTGTCTTCAGGATTGACGCTCCCAACCTATACTTCAAACCCTGATAACAGACCAGGACACTCTGCTGGTAGAACCATTTTTGATACCGTCACAAACACTATTCAAGTGTCAGATGGCAGTCAATGGATTTCTGCTGGTGCTAGTGGTAGTGGTTTGATTTCTGCTACAGGTGGTGAGATTACATTCTCTGGATCGTATAAAGTACACACTTTTACTCAAGTAGGACAATATAACTTCGCTGTTTCTAGTGCCGCTGGCGGTGCTACTGCTGAAGTTCTTGTCGTTGCTGGTGGTGGTGCTGGTGGCACCATTGGTGGTGGCGGTGGTGGAGGCGGTGTTTGCCACCACTCGGCATATCCTATCTCTGCTGGTTCATATCAAGTTACTGTTGGTGCTGGTGCTATTTGTCCTCTAGCTGGTTATCCTTCACCCAAGGGCGTTCAAGCAGGTCCTAGTAAGTTCGGATCTCACGAAGCATATGGTGGTGGTCCTGGTGGATCTTGGAGTGGTCAAACTAATGAGTATGGCACCGATGGTGGTTCGGGTGGTGGCGGAACTGGTCCTGGTCCTGATGCTTTCGGTGGAAGTGCTACTCAAGGCATTGCTCCTGGTGGTGGACAAGTTTATGGAAACCCTGGTTACAATGGTGGCAACAAAACTAGTGGCACACACTCTGGAACCCACACAGGTGGCGGTGGCGGTGGAGCTAACCCCAACAACACTCGTAACGGAAGAGTCGGTGGTGATGGTGTAAACATTATGGGATATGTCGTCGGTGGCGGCGGCGGTGGCGGTTCCCACGAAAACTATGCTAACTCTCCTATTTCTACACCTGCTGCTCCTGGTGGTGGCGGTCGTGGCGCTGGAAGAGCTTCCCAGTTTGCTGGTGGTGGTGGTCTAGGGTTCGGTGAGCCTGGTGTCACAAACACTGGTGGCGGCGGCGGAGGCGGCTGGTATAATGGAGGTGGCACTGGACAAGGTGGTGCTGGCGCTCCTGGTATCGTCGTTGTCAGACACTCCGTATGAGGTAATTAATGCTTTATGATGTAATTGAAAATTTTCTCGAAGAAGAAGATTTTAGTGAACTTGTAAAACAAACTTTAAATAACCCATATTTCCCATTGTTTCTGAAGCAGCGTGTTGCTGCTTCCTGGACGGACGATGGGATTTATTTTACCCATTGCTTTTGGCAGGGAGATCGGATAAGTAGTGATTTCTTTCAACCGATTGAGCCTGTAATCAAAAAGTTAGACGCTGAAAAACTTATAAGAATTCAGTTTAATCTATACCCACCGACCGCTGAAACAGTAAGGCACGACTGGCATATTGATCAACCAGACGATCACAAGGGTTGTATTTTGTATCTAAATACTAATGACGGACAAACGTTGTTGAGAGAATCCGAAACCAGTGCTATAGGTATTAACTCTATTGCTAACCGAGCACTGTTCTTCAATCCAGCAAAACCTCACTGTAGTACAACTTGTACTGATCAAAAATTTAGATCTAATATTATCTTCAACTATGAGTGAACTACATAATGTGTTTTCCATACCTGTGTGGAAAACAAAAATTACTGAATCTGATTACAACAAAAAATTAATTCTCAACGAAATGCTGGACAACTTTAAAGTTGATCCAAAGAGAAACACTTGGGATAAGGTGATGCCCACTACTATGAAAAGTGTGTGGCATCATTCTAATAATGATGAAGATGATAAAAGATTCACAAATATCAGTTACGAAGAGTCTGGACTTACTAAAGTAATAGATTCTAGAATTAGAGAATTCTTTTCTCATTGTAGATTCATATCTGATGTAAACTACTTCTTCCAGATTACAAACTACACTGTATCTACAGAGGGTTATTTCTTGACTAGTCATGGGCACGGACAGGACTCATTTAGTTCTGTGTTGTTCTTACAATATGATAAGTTCAATCATCCATCGACGTATTTTAATAATCCATATTCAGCAGCAGATCAAACACGCTGGTTACAAAAAGATCTGTATGATTCTATTGATCACAGCGATCCATTCTTTAGTTACTTCCAAGATGTATGGTCTATTGAAACTGAAGAAGATGACTACATGATCTTTCCTGGTCATGTCAAACATGAAGTTCCTACTGTAGGAAAATCAGACAAAGAACGTGTTACTATTTCCTGTAATATTAAAGTGTACAAATCATGAGCAAGATCATTAACGAGATAACTGTTGTCGGCGGTGGTAGTGCTGGGTGGATGACTGCTTCAACTCTTGCTAGGTTTTTTCCTAACAGAAAAATTACAGTTATTGAGAGTCCTGATATACCTATTGTCGGTGTAGGAGAAAGCACCTTAGGTCAAATCAATCATTGGTTGTATGCTTTGGGAATCAATGATGATGATTTCATGAAAGAATGTGATGCTTCGTATAAGTTGAGCATCAAATTTACAAACTTTTATAAGAAGGATGATGGTGGATTCCATTATCCTTTTGGTGCTCCATTTATGAAGGACACTGAACTGGGGTATAACGACTGGGGTCTTGTAAAACTATTGTATCCAGCAGTCCCTAATATTGATTTTGCTCGGTGTTACAATCCTGCCACTACTCTGGCAGAAAACAACAAAATCTCTATGAACACCAGAGGTGAGTTTGACAATTTCAATTTCAAGAAAGATACTGCTTATCACTTTGATGCCGTAAAGTTTGGTCAGTGGTTGAAGAATAATTATTGCCTTCCTAGAGGTGTAGTTCTAATCAACAAAAATGTTGAGAATGTAATTACAAATGATGATGGTATTGAGAAGTTGATTCTTGATGATGGTTCAGAACATACATCAGATCTATTTGTAGATTGTACAGGATTCAAGAGTCTTCTCTTACAGCAAGCAATGGATGAGGAGTTCATTTCTTATGAAGACATTCTGCCGAACAACAAAGCATGGGCAACTAAACTTCCATACACAAATAAGGACGAACAACTAGAACCATTCACAAACTCAACTGCTCTATCTAATGGATGGGTTTGGAATATTCCTCTTTGGAGTAGGATTGGTACGGGATATGTTTATAGTGATAAGTTTACAACCAAGGAAGATGCCCTAGAGGAATTCAAGCAATACCTCGGTAGAGACGATTTAGATTTCAAAGAAATCTCTATGAGGATTGGTATCCATAAGAGAACCTGGGTAAAGAATGTAGTTGCTATTGGTCTGTCAGCAGGGTTTATTGAACCACTAGAAAGTAATGGTCTATTTACTGTCCATGAATTCTTACTTAAACTAGTCAAGTCTCTGTCCAAAGAATCAATCAATCAGTTTGATAGAGACACATACAATCTGGTCACCAGAGATATGTTTGATGTCTTTGCTACCTTTGTATCTCTCCACTACAAATTGAGTGCCAGAGATGACACAGAATACTGGAGGTATGTTACAGAGAAGAGTGTGGAGAGAGAAGAGATCAATCGTATTCCTCAACTACAATCAGACTTCAGGAATCTTGCTCAAGCAAAGATGTACAACGAAGAGTTTGTATTGAATAGTGGTACACCTTATATTGCTATGGGCATGAACTATAGTATAATTAATGACCAGACTCTACTATCATGGGAGTATTATCAAAATAAAAATTACAAAGAGATTGCTGACAGAGCGTACACTATGTTTAACAAACGAAAGTATTTGTGGCAACAGGCAGCATACATCTGCCCAACATTGAACCAATTTTTGGAAAATAAATATAACAGTGAGGTCGTTTAATCATGGCATATGAAGCTATCTGGTATCACACCAGAATTCCCGATAAAGTAATTGATCTGTTGACAGAAGACTTAGAGCAAGCAACTGAAGACACTCAGTTTTCGGAGTCGATGACTAAATCAGGTTCTGACTTTAAGATGAGAGACAGTTCCAATCTATGGGTTCCAGAAACTCATTGGGTATGTGGAATGCTTTGGCACTACATCCAGTTGGCAAATAGAAATAACTTTAGATATGATATTGATGGGTTTGATAATGGATCTATTCAATACACTAGATATCAAGAAGGTAATTACTACAACTGGCATAAAGATGATGGTGTGTCAAATGCTTACACTCCTGTAGATGATCCTGAAGAAGACTTCATCAAAGGTAGTACACAAAAAATCAGGAAACTTTCTGTTACTGTTCAACTATCTTCTCACGAAGATTATACTGGAGGTGAAGTTCAGTTTCTGGAAAACAACAATAAAACTTTCTTTGCTCCGAAGAAGAAAGGAACTGTGATTGTATTTGACAGTCGTCTTCCACACCGAGCAAAAAAAGTGTTGACTGGAGAAAGACGTTCTCTAGTTGGTTGGGTTGTTGGTCCTCAGTGGAGATGATATGAGAAAGTGGGATGACTGGTCTGTCATTCTAGTGCCCAATATGATAGACCCAATGTTTCTTTTCCAACCTATTCCTTGGGAAAGAGGGCAGTATACATATCATTATCCTGGACATGTTGTCATGGATAAAGATGAGAGGCAAGTCCCTGGTAGTATTTCTAGATACAACCACCCTCACTACCATGATATTTACTATCAAGTAAAAAAGAGAGTGGAACAATCTATCAATGAAGTTTTATATCCAACCTATTATTATGATAGGTTTTACTTCAAGAACCAGGAATTAGTTCCTCATAAAGATAGACCATCTTGTGAAGTTAGTGTTTCTCTACACTGTTCTAATAATCTAGATTATGGTTGGCCTATCTGGTTCGACACACCAGATGGAGATAAGATTCCTCTAGTTACGAATCCTGGTGATGCTGTCATATATAAAGGATGTGAGCGTGAACATTGGCGTGAACCAATGAAAGGTGATCATAAATCCTACTACCACCAAATCTTCTTCCATTATGTAAGAAGAGATGGACCGCACATTGAACATGCTTTCGACGCTCCTAATCGAAGATAAATACTTAAGAGACTAATACCGCCAGATAAAGATGTCGAATTTAAATGTAGGTGAAGCTGTTGTAGGATCGGAGTTAAATCTACCGATCCATACAAACGGGTCTAGACCAGTTGCTCCCCCTGACGGTCATATGATCTTTAATCAGGAAGAGGGAAAAATTCAAGTTTATGATGGTGCCAACTGGTTGTCAATTGGTTCCACTAATTATGCTATGACTGCTAGTGGTCAGGTCACTACAACTGACTTGACTGGAGCAAATGCTGGTGACAGAGTTATCAAGTTTACTGGTAACGGTACATTGAATGTAACTGAGTCTTCTCCTGATAAAGGTGTTGATCTATTGATCATCGGCGGTGGCGGTGGCGGTGGTGGTGTTATCGGCGGTGGTGGCGGCGCTGGTGGCACTTTGTATAAGAGAAATGTTGTTCTACCTGCAGGTACTTACTCGATTACTATTGGTAGTGGCGGCATTGGTGGTAAAGGATGGAACCAACCAGACCAAGAAGGAAGAGCAGGAAACCCAACTACATTTATTGGTGGAGACATTATCTACGAAGCAGTAGGTGGTGGTGGCGGCGAAGCTCATGGTGGTTCTTCTAACCCTGGTTTTGCTGGTGCTGGTGGTTGTGGCGGTGGATCTGCTAACAGATCTAGACGTGGTGGTTCTGCTGTAGGCAATGCTTTCGGTTACATCGAAACTCTACAAACTCCACCTAGAGCTCCTACCAGTGATGCCTATGCTTCTGGTGCTGGTGTCCTAGGAACTCACACGGGAAACACTGGTGGTAACGCTAGAGGTATTGTCAGAAGAGGTATCCAAGGTTGGCCTGGTGGAAACTGGGGTGGTGGTGACACAGGTGCTGGTGGTGGCGGTTGTGGTTACTGTGGTATCAACGGTGGAGCACCTAGAGACGTTGGTGGTCCTGGCGGATCTGGTTGCTACATGGAAATTGAAGGAACTCTACAAGCATATGCTGGTGGTGGAGGCGGCGGTGTTCGTGGAACAGGTCGCCCTAGATCCACTGGTGGTGCTGGTGGAGGTGGTAAAGGAGGTAGAAATAGTTTGCTTCCTGGACCATATGGTTCGAACGTCGGTGAAGGTGCTGAAAATGGTCAGGCAAACACTGGCGGCGGTGGTGGCGGCGGTGGTTACAATGGTGGTAACTCAAACATCATTGGTGCTACTGGTGGTCCTGGCGTAGTAATCGTCAGATATAGATACGTATAATTAAGGAGTTTTTAAAATGGATTTGACTTACGCTGCTTCTTTGACAAGTGATCAAAAGCAAGCAATCATTGATCTACTGAATCACATTACTGATGAAGAACCCTTCGGTCCTGGAGTCAGTTCCGATTGGGTAAAAGAAATGAGAGAAGTTCTACGATTGTCTACACCCAAAGATGCAGACATTCAGCAATGTAGAATGCTTCAACTCATCAACAGATCTGACAGTGGTGTTGGGTATACTATCGATGACCTGACTTCACCAGAAGGTCTTCCTGTTGTTAGACTAGTAGGAACTACAGCACAACTCGACAAGTTGCTTGATAGTAAGTAATGCAATTTGACATTTTGCCATTGTTCTCAAGTCCTCTTACACTAACTAAATTAAATCAAGATACTGATTCAATCTTAGAACAACTGAAAGAGACTGAGTATATTGATACTTTAGATTCTACAAATCAACAAACAAATATTCAATCCAAGATATCTAAATCTAAAAACATTCTAGAATCTTTTCCTGCCTTACAAAAGGAAATTGTAGAACACTTATCTTCTTACATAAAAGATGTAATGAGATATGAGGATTTAGATTTCAAGATTACTAGTTCGTGGTCAACACTGACTCCACCAGGACATAGTGGAGAATCACACTGTCATAAAAATAGTTGGTTAAGTGGAGTTTTCTATCCTCAAGACGGTAGTAATATACTATTCTCAGATGGATATCAATTCTTCTATCACGAACCATCAGAATATAATCTATGGAACTCATCTAAGTGGGCAATACCAGCAGAGAAAAATCTACTGATCTTTTTCCCAAGTCATTTGAACCATCAGATTACTAGTAACACATCATCAAACAACCGTCATTCTATTGCTTTCAACGTGTTCCCACGTGGAGTATGGGGTGAAGGAGATTCAATAAATAGTACCGTATCGTAATTATTACTGATTATCATGGACACAGCAGAACTCAGAAAGAATTTTGAAGAGCAACTTGCTAGCACCGACAAGCAAATTGCCGAACTAGAAGCGAACCTTGCTAAAGCAAGAGAGTATAAACTGAAACTAGCAGGTGGTCTAGAGACATTAGATCTTCTCAACCCACCCGAAGAAACTCCTGCTGAAGAACCAGCAGCAGAATGATAGATGCTAAAGAGTTTGATATCGACCTCTCTTCTTGGGAGGTCGATATTCTTCATGTTGGGCGGTGTCAAAACAGATTAATTAAAATTAAAAACTTTTTTTCTAACCCAGACAAAGTTAGAGAGACTGCTTTAAATGCAGATCTTAAAAATACTATCATGGGAGAAGTCTCTTCTGTTCCTGGGTATGTGTCTAGGATAGGTGGAATTGATATGAAATTCTTTTCCCCATTTAGAGACATTATATATGATAAGATGAAGACTACTAATTTAGTTTTACACAATCCAAAGTCTTCTATGTTTACATTTCAAAAATACAAACCAGGAGAATTGTGTAGAACTTCTAGTTTGTATCCACACGTAGATTGGCAACACTATGCTTGTGTTTTATCACTGAATACAAATGAAGAGCTAGAGGGCACTGAGAGTGGGACTGCTTTTTGTAGACACGTTCCTACTAACATGGAACATATATGTTCTGATGTAAACTATCGCTATGATCGAGTATCTAATAGAGATCAAACAATGGTTCCTCTAGATCCATCTACTTTTGATAGATGTGGTTGGTTAACCTATCACATAGAACCACATGAATACAATACTTTACTAATGTATGAAGGTAAAGTATGTCACACACCATACTTCAATACTAACTGGAACTGTGATCGTATTACCTTCAATGGGTTTCTAAAATAACCCGTCCTAAATAGTATTAGGGAATTTGTGTAAGATACATGGCATCGCCAAGCACTAGGCAGGAACTAATTGATTACTGTAAACGTCAGTTGGGTGCTCCTGTATTACAAATCAATATTGCTGATGAGCAAACTAGTGACATCATTGACGATGCCATTCAGTTCTACCATGAACATCATTTTGATGGACTTGAGCAAATGTATCTCAAGCATAACATCACTGATAGTGATATTTCTAGGTTCACTACACAGAATGAAGTTACACAGACTTCTGGTACAGACGCCACTGGTTGGGAACACAGAAAGAACTTCCTAGAGATCCCCGATCATGTGATGGGTATCAGTAAAGTATTTGGTGTGTCATCAAACTTCGTTCGTAACGAACTGTTTGGTATGACTAACCAGTTCTTCCTGATGGATATGTTCTCCTTCTCGAATGGATTCAAGATGGGGAACTTTGACTTGACCAACTTCTATATGGTCAAACAGTATTTTGAAACTCTAGATCAAGTTATTAACACTGGTTCTTTCGTACAGTACAGATTCACCAAGAGGCAGGACAGACTGTACATTGATATTGATACAAGCAGACTAGTGGAAGGTAACTGGATCTTAATTGATTGCTGGGGTGCTATTGATCCAGATACTTACACCCAAGTATATAATGATTCATTTGTTAAAAGGTATGCTACTGCCCTGATGAAGCGACAGTGGGGAGCAAACCTCATCAAGTTTAATAATGTACAACTTCCTGGTGGCATCACTCTCAACGGTCGTCAGATCTGGGAGGATGGAAACAGAGAAGTTCAGCAACTTGAGTCAGAAATGCTGACCAAGTATTCCCTTCCACCTATGGATATGATCGGATAAGATGCCAACATCACCCTATTTTCCTACTTATTACAGCGGTTATTCTGGCGAGCAAAATCTCGTACAGGATCTCGTTGACGAACAGATCAAACTGTTTGGATCAGATATCTACTACATGCCAAGGACAATCCTAAAGGATAATACTTTGGATGATATCATCTATTCAAAGTATGAGTCTCAGTTTCAAATTGAGATGCTACTAGAGAATGTTACTGGATTTGGAGAGACATCTGAGTTCATCAGTAAGTTCGGTCTACGTATTACAGATGAAGTAAAGTTCCGAGTATCCACAAGACGCTGGGACGAAGCTTCGGATGGATATGATCTGACTGTAGATGGTAGACCTAATGAAGGGGATCTTCTATACTTCCCTCTCACAAAAGACTTGTATGAGATCAAGTTTGTAGAAAGAGAGCAACCTTTCTATCAGATGGGTAAGCTCCAGTTCTATACAATGACTGCCGAGATCTATGAGGTTGGTAGTGATAGCATCGAAACTGGCGTTGCCGAGATAGATGTTATTGAAACAACTCAATCTAGTTCTATTAAACTCTTCATGGATCCTGGTGGCACAGGAGACTTCGTTGTTGGCGAAGAAATCGTTGGAGATGAGTTTCTTGCTAAGGCAACAGCAAGCATTGATAGTGGTGCCGTAGATAATGTGACTGTGACAGACACAGGTCTGTACTACAACCAGGCATTACCACCAACAGTCACATTCTCTGGAGGAGGAGCAACTACAGATGCTACGGGTACTGCTACGGTCTCTGCTACTGGGCTTATTACTGGTGTTGTCATATCAGATGGTGGCGCTGGGTATACTTCTGAACCTACTGTCACAATTGACTACTCACCCAAAGACAATAGAGCAGATGTCAAGTCCTGGGATAGTGCTACAAGAGCACTCGAAGTCATCAACAGAACAGGAACGTTCACTACAGCTGAACTAGTTACTGGTCTAACCTCTGGTGCCAAGTGGAGTCCTGAGTCGTTTAACACTCTAAATAATACCAACAGCAACTACGATCAGAACTTCGAGATCGAACAAGAGGCTGATGAATTAGTCGATTGGGGTGAAGTTAATCCCTTCGGTGAATACGGTAACTTTATGGATTCATTCTAATGCTTGGGGCACACTTTTATAACGAAGCTACCCGTAAGACGGTTATTGGTTTCGGTACACTATTCAACAATATTGAACTCAAGAAAGTAGATCCCAACACAGGTGATGTGTTGGAGGTTGAAAAGGTTCCTCTTGCTTATGGACCTAAGCAGAAGTTCTTGACACGTCTGGAGCAGAACCCAGATGTATCAAATAAAGTTGCTATCACACTACCACGTCTCTACTTTGAGATGACTGGTATTACATATGACTCTGCTCG